>WBZS01000601.1_pt1 | contig 41378 bp, 40 predicted proteins | sample 5204201 | NCBI WGS metagenome assembly WBZS01 (sample SAMN12344357, study PRJNA552823) | activated sludge metagenome | biome: Activated sludge suspended growth; feature: Nitrification reactor; material: Wastewater; isolation source: activated sludge from nitrification reactor of wastewater...
GCGAACAGTACCGCCATGTCGGCGGCGCTGCGCAAGTGGTGGTCGGGGGTCAGCCTCCGGCGCTTGTCCTCGGCGATGACGGAGCCTTCGGCGATGGCAATCAGCGCGTCATGCGCCTCGAAATCGGCCGCACCGGCAAAGAAGGCTTCGTTCGTCGCCACGATGGGCAGATCGAGGACAAGCGCCAATTCCAGGGTCGCGCGCTCCAGGGCGCGGTCGTAGCCGCGATGGCGCGACACCTCGACATAAAGCCGGTCCGGCAGAAGCTCGCCGAGTAGGGTCAGCCGTCGTTCGGCGAGTTCGCGGTCGCCCGCTGCGAGCGCCTGGCCGACCGGCCCTCTTTCGCCGCCGGTCAGCCCGATCAGCCCATCCGCGCCGGAGTCCAGCCAGGAGAGCATGATATGAGGTGGTTCACCCGCCGGCGTCTCGAGGTAGGCACGCGACACCAGATCCATGAGCTTGCCGTAGCCCTGTTCCGTCGCCGCGAACAGTATGATCGGCATGGCGTCGGCCGGGCGTCGGCCGGCGCCGCGGTCGGCCGATGCTTCCTCGTCAAAGGCGACGTCGAGCTGGCAGCCGATCAGCGGCTGGACGCCGTCCTTGATGGCTTTCTGGGCGAATTCGAGCGCGCCGAACAAATTGTTTGTGTCGGTCACGGCAATGGCCGGGGCACCGTCACGAACCGCGAAGCCGACGATCTTGCCGAGCGGCAACGCACCCTCGAGCAGCGAATAGGCCGAATGGACGCGCAGGTGTACGAAGGGCCTTCCGGCCTGCCCTGCCCTCGCCGCCACCGCCATTCGCTTCGCTCCCGTTCAGGGACGACTCATGGCCTCCCCGTACGGAGTTTGGCAAACGCGAATTGGGCCTGTCCACAAAGGCTGTCGCCAATGGCTGTCAACGGCGTCACGCCGGCACGTCAAACGGCCTGGCTCAGAGCGCGCCGATCCACATGGCCACGGAAACGACGAAGGTCGACAGCGACAGCAGCGCGGCGACGTCCTGGACCAGATCGAGCATGTTACCCTCCATTTCCCTGTCTGTTTGTATTATGTTCTTGTTTTGTTCCGTCGTCAAGCCGAAACCGGGCAATGGTCAATGAAAGGTAAATTTGGAGCGGCGTGCGGTTCCGCCTACATCGCCATGATCTTGCCGTCGTCGATGGTGACGCGACGGTCCATGCGGGCGGCGAGCGCATGATTGTGCGTGGCGATCAACGCCGAAAGGCCGGACTGTCGGACCAGGGCCTCCAGCGCCTCGAAGACATAGGACGAGGTTGCCGGGTCGAGATTGCCGGTCGGCTCATCGGCGAGCAGGACCAGCGGAGCATTGGCGACGGCGCGGGCAATCGCCACGCGCTGCTGCTCGCCGCCGGACAGTTCGGAAGGACGGTGGTCGGCGCGCGCGCCGATCTTCATGTAGTCGAGCAGCTCGCGCGCCCGGTTCGCCGCGACCGCCTTCGACAGGCCTTTGGTCAGTTGCGGGATCATGACGTTTTCGAGTGCGGTGAATTCCGGCAGCAGGTGGTGGAACTGGTAGACGAAACCGATGTCGTTGCGGCGGATGGCGGTGCGCTCGTCGTCGGTCAGCCGCCCGCAGGCCCGGCCCGAGACGAAGACGTCGCCGGAGTCGGGACGCTCCAGCAGCCCAGCGGCGTGCAGCAGGGTCGACTTGCCGGAGCCGGACGGGGCGACGAGCGCGACCATCTCGCCGCGCTGAAGCGCGAAATCCGCTTCCGACAGGATGACAAGCCGCCGGTCGCCCTGCTGATAGGCGCGGTCGACTTTCTTGAGTTCGAGGATCGGAGTCATCATTCGTACCTCAGGGCCTCGACCGGATCGAGGCGGGCGGCCCGCCAGGCGGGGAACAGCGTGGCCAGCAGGGACAAGCCCAACGCCAGCGCCACGATCGACAGCAATTGCCCGGCGTCCACCCGGGCCGGCAACGCATTGAGATAGTAGAGTTCCGGATTGAACAGTTGCGTGCCCGTCAGCCAGGAAACGAAGGCGCGCAGCGATTCGACATAGCGCGTCATCAGCGCTCCGGCGACCACGCCCGCCAGCGTGCCGGCCATGCCGATCGACGCCCCCGCCATCAGGAAGATGCGCAGGATGGCGCCGCGCGTCGCGCCGACCGTCCGCAGGATGGCGATCGCCCGGCCCTTGTCCTTCACCAGGATGATGAGGCTGGAGACGATGTTGAGCGCGGCGATCACGACGATCAGCGACAGGATCATGGTAACGACATTGCGCTGGATTTCCAGGATGTCGAAAAACGCGCGGTTGCGCTCGCGCCAGTCGATCAGAAAGACCGGCCGCGCCGCCGCCTCCTCAAGGGCCGGCCGCAGCGCGTCGACATCGTCGGGATGCTCGACATAGACCTCCACGGCATGGGCGAGGTTCTCGACGTTGAGATAGAGCTGCGCCTCCGCGAACGGCATGAACACCACCGACGAATCGTAGTCCGACATGCCCGCCTCGAAGATCGCGCTGACGCGATAGGCCTTCACCCGCGGCGTGGTGCCGAAGGGGGTAACGTCTCCCTCCGGCGAGATGAGCGTCAGCTGGTCGTCCACGGCAAGACCGAGCTTGTCGGCCATGCGCGCACCGATGATGACGGTCTCGGACTGCGAGAAGCCATCGAGCGTGCCCGACCGGAGCGACCGCGCGATGAGGTCGATCCGGGCAAGATCCTCGCCGCGCACGCCGCGTAGCAGCACGCCCTGGCCAGGCCCCTTGCGGCCGGTCGCCAACACCTGCCCTTCGACGAGCGGCACGGCGAAGCGCACGCCCGGCACCCGCGCCAGCCTCTGGGAGACGGGATCGAAATCGTCGAAGGGCCGTTCGACGGCCTGGACAACGATGTGGCCGTTCAGGCCAAGCATGCGCGAGACGAGTTCCTCGCGGAACCCGGCGAACACGGCTGTCACGACGATCAGGGTCGCGACGCCGATGAGGATGCCGGTAAAGGCAATCGCGGCGATGATGGAGACGTAGGCGTCGGCGCGTCCGGGCTTGAGATAGCGCCAGGCAACCGTCCGCTCGAAGGTCGAGAACGGTGCCGCGCCCGGCCCGATCGGTGCCGCCTGTCCGGTCATGCCGACCTCAGCGCATTGACGGGATCGAGGCGGGCGGCGCGCCACGCCGGAAAAACGGACGCGATGAGGGTCAGCATGAGCGCCATGACAATGATCATCAGCGTCTCGCCCGCATCCATGCGAGCCGGCAGGCGGCTGAGGAACCCGATCTCGCCGCCGCTCGACCCGGCCGAAAAAAACGCGAACAGCCTGCGCACAGCGTCAATGTTGAGGCTCACCAGGACGCCGAGCAAGACGCCGCCGAGCGTGCCAGCGATGCCGATCGCCGAACCCGCCATCAGGAAGACGCGCAGCACCGCCGCGCGCGTGGCGCCGATGGTCCGCAGGATGCCGATGTCGGCGCCCTTGTCCTTCACCATCATGACGAGGCCGGAAACGATGTTGAGCGCCGCCACCAGCACGATCAGCGTCAACACCATGAACATGACGTTGCGCTCCACCTGCAACGCGTCGAACAGGGTCTTGTTGGCCTCGCGCCAGTCGGTCAGCTTCAATTGCCGCCCCGCGGTTTCGCTCACCACCGGCTTGATTGCATCGACGCCGTAGGGATCGTCGAGATAGAGCTCGATCGACGCCGCTGCGCCGTCCACCTTGAAGAAGGCCTGCGCCTCGGCGAGCGGCATGAAGATGACACCGTTGTCGTATTCGGCCATGCCCAGGTTGAAGATCGCATTGACCGGATACGCCTTGACCCGGGGATTGATCCCGAATTCGCTTTCGTCGCCATCGGGCGAAACCAGCGTGACCGTGTCGCCGAGGCCAAGGCCGAGGGTATCGGCAAGGCCCTGGCCAATGACCACGCCCTCGCCGCCGTCGAAGCCCTCAAGCGTTCCCTGCCCGATCTTTTCGGCCAGAAGCGACGTCGCCTTCAGGTCGGCTTCACGGATGCCGCGCACCTTGGCGCCGTTGCCGACGCCGATCCGGCCCGAAGCGAGGACCTGGCCCTCGACCAGCGGCATGGCCGCCTTCACTCCCGGAATCGTCGCAAACAGGGCGGTCAGGTCCTCATAGTCGCCGATGGGGCCATCCGCCGCTTCGACGATGAGATGGCCGTTGACGCCGAGAATGCGGTCGAGAAGCTCTTCCCGGAATCCGTTCATCACCGCCATGACGATGATCAGCGTCGCCACGCCGAGCATGATGCCGATGAAGGAGATCACCGCTATTACCGAGATGAAGGTCTCCTTGCGCCGGGCCCTGAGATAGCGCCCGGCCACCATGCGTTCAAACACGCCGAAGGGGATTGCCGCCTTTGGCGCGATGCCCGTCATCGTCCCGTCGCGAAGCGGTTGAGCGCGGCCTCAGGCGTCATCGTCTGGCGTTCGCCGGTCTTGCGGTTCTTGATCTCGATTTCGCCGGCGGCGACGCCGCGCGGGCCGACGATCACCTGCCAAGGAACGCCAATGAGATCGGCGGTGGCGAACTTGGCGCCGGGCCGCTCGTCCTTGTCGTCATAGAGCACGTCGACGCCGGCCTTCGAGAGGCCGTCATAGAGCGTATCGCAGACGCCATCGCAGGCCGCGTCACCCGCCTTCATGTTGATGAGCACGACATCGAAGGGCGCGATCGCCTCGGGCCAGATGATGCCGGCATCATCATGGAACGCCTCGATGACGGCGGCGATCAGGCGCGACGGACCGATGCCGTAGGAGCCCATCGAAACGTAGTGTTCCTTGCCGTCGGGACCGGCGACCTTGGCACCCATCGGCTTGGAATATTTGGTGCCGAAATGGAAGATATGGCCGACCTCGATGCCGCGCGCCGACAGCCGTTCGGCCATCGGAACGCCTTCCCAGGCCTTCTCGTCGTGCATTTCCTCGGTTGCGGCGTAGGGGGCCGTCCAGGCGGCCACGATGCCGCCGATCTCCGTGTCGCTGCCGTAATTGACGTCAGCGCCGGGAACGGCGAGATCGAGATAGGCGCGTTCGCAGAACACCGCGCTCTCGCCCGTGTCGGCGAGGATGATGAATTCGTGGGAAAGGTCGCCGCCGATCGGGCCGGTATCGGCGCGCATCGGGATCGCCTGCAGGCCGATTCGCGAGAATGTCCTCAGGTAGGACACGAACATCCGGTTATAAGCGGCTTTTGCGCCTTCATAATCGAGATCGAACGAATAGGCGTCTTTCATCAGGAATTCGCGCGAGCGCATGACGCCGAAACGCGGCCGGACCTCGTCACGGAACTTCCATTGGATGTGGTAGAGATTGAGCGGCAGGTCCTTGTAGGACTTCACATAGGCGCGGAAGATCTCCGTCACCATCTCCTCGTTGGTCGGACCGTAGAGCATGTCGCGCTCGTGCCGGTCCTGGATGCGCAGCATCTCCTTGCCGTAGTCGTCGTAGCGTCCGCTTTCGCGCCACAACTCGGCCGACTGGATCGTGGGCATCAGGATTTCCAACGCGCCGGCGCGGTCCTGTTCCTCGCGGATGATGCGATTGACCTTGTCGAGCACCCGCTTGCCGAGCGGCAGCCAGGAGAACGAACCGGCGGCCTGCTGGCGAATCATGCCGGCCCGCAGCATCAACCGGTGCGAGACGATGTCGGCCTCGCGGGGATTTTCCTTGAGGATCGGGAGAAAGTAGCGCGACAGCCGCATGCCATTGTCCATGTTCGATGAATCCGGCCGGAATCAGGCATCGCGGCCGCACGGTGGGAATTCCTTAGAGCATCGCCGCCGCGAAAGGAATCCCCGTTCTGAAACCGGCATCTGCCGAAGGAATGTGCGCTGCAGCACAAACAATCGGCAAATCCGGTAAATTCCGCGTGACAGGATCATGTGGCTCCGCTAATAAAAATTCACAATGAGTGATCAGGCTCACGGACCTGGTTGCCGACGCGGTCAAAGTCTTGGGAGGATACGATCTGGGCGCGCCAAAAGCGCAGCCGCCCGCAAAGGGAAAAGGGTCGGTGAACGCGAAAACATTGCAAGGCTTCGGCCTTGCTTTTTTTTGCGCAAATGGAATTTGCGCCGGCCCCGTTCAGGGAGTGGGCACTATTTTCGGCAGGTCGTCGAAGCCGATCCCCCAGACCACGGTCACCAGGTAGAACAGCCCGAAGATGACGATCGACACCGCGGTGTTGATCAGCAACACCCGCCCCATGTGCCGGCCCGCCGGGGCGCTGGCCACCGTGCCCGGTGCCACCTCGCCCGCCTCCTCCTGGGTACGCAAGCCGATGGGCAGCGAGACGAACAGCGCCGTCCACCAGATGATGAAGAAGATGGCTCCAAGGGTCAGCCCGCTCATGGATGTCACACCTGCTCCAGTTCGATCAGCGTACCCATGAAATCCTTCGGATGCAGGAACAACACGGGCTTGCCGTGCGCGCCGATCTTCGGATTGCCGTCGCCGATGACGCGGGCGCCGGCTGCCGTCAGCCGGTCGCGCGCCGCGAGAATATCGTCGACCTCGCAGCAGACATGATGCATGCCGCCCGAGGCGTTCTTCTCCAGGAACGCGGCGATCGGCGACTTCGCGCCGAGCGGTTCCAGCAATTCGATCTTGGTGTTGCCGAGATCGACGAAGACGACGGTGACGCCGTGCTCGGGCAGCGCCTGCGGCGGCGACACCTTGCCGCCGAGCGTATCTCGATAGAGCGCGGTGGCGGCGGCGAGATCGGGCACCGCGAGCGCGACGTGGTTCAGGCGTCCAAGCATCGCGGCGGCTCCTATTGGGTCACGAACACGGTAACGACGGGCTTCTTGCCCCACACGTCCTCGGCGGCGGCACGCACGGCGCGGCGCACCGCCTCGGCCACGAGGTCGAGATCCTTGCGGCGCTGGCGCGGGATAGAATGTACCGCCGAGCCGGCGGCGTCCTGGAGAATTTCCTCGATCAGCGCGCCCTCGCCGTCGCGTTCCGGCAGGCCGATGGCGACAAGGTCCGGCTCGCCGGCCATCTCGCCGCGATTGTCGAAGACGACATTGACGGCGACGTGCCCGACGAAGGAAAGCTTGCGGCGTTCACCGATTCCCATCTGATCTTCGGTGCCGACCAGCTTGCCGTCCTTGAAGACGCGGCCGTGATTGACCTTGTCGACGATCTCCGGCTGGCCCGGCCATAGCCGCAGCATGTCACCGTTGCGGATCGAGGCCACATCGGGCACGCCCGCCATCGCCGCGAGCGAGGCATGGGCCACAAGATGCGCCGCCTCTCCGTGCACCGGCACGGCGATCCGCGGCTTCGTCCAGGCGTACATCTGGCGCAAATTGCCCCGGCGCGGATGACCCGAGACGTGCACCAGCGCCTCGTCCTCGCCGATGAGGCGGACGCCCTGTTCGATCAGCGCATTCTTGACGGTGAGGATCGCCTTCTCGTTGCCGGGAATGGCGCGTGAGGAATAGATCACGATGTCGCCGGGCGACAACGCCACGTTCTTCATCTCGTCGCGGGCGAGTTTGGAAAGCGCCGCGCGCGGCTCGCCCTGGCTGCCGGTGCAGATGATGACCGCCTTGTCGCGCGGGATGAAGCCGAAGCGGTCCTCGGGAAGGAATTCGGGCAGGCCCTGCAAGTACCCGAGCTCGCTCGAGACGTCGATGACGCGCTTCATCGAGCGGCCAAGCACCAGCACCTGCCGCCCGGCATCGCGGGCCGCCTGGGCGATGGAACGGATGCGGCCGACATGAGAGGAAAAAGTCGTGATCGCGACGCGGCCGGGCGCCGATTCGATGATCTTCTTCAGGCTCTGCGACACTTCGGTTTCGGTCGCCGATTCACCCTCGACCATCGCGTTGGTCGAGTCGCAGACGAGCGCCAGAACGCCCTTGTCGCCGAGCGCGCGGAAACGCGCCTCATCGGTCGGCTGGCCGAGCGTCGGCGCAAGATCGATCTTCCAGTCGGCGGTGTGGACGACGGTGCCGGCCGGCGTGGTGATCGCCAGCGAGACCGGTTCGGGGATGGAATGGGCGACATTGACCGCCTCGATGGCAAAGGGGCCGATCTCGAAGCGATCGCCGGCCTTGAAGATGGTCACGGGAATCTTCGGCGTGCCCGGTTCCTCGTTGCGGCGCGCTTCCATCAGTCCGGCCGTGAACGGCGTTGCCCAGACCGGCACGCGAAGTTCGGGCCATAAATCGACCAGGGCGCCGTAGTGGTCCTCATGCGCGTGGGTAATGACGATGGCGCGCAGGCGATCGCGTTGCGCCTTGATGAACGAGATATCGGGCAGGATCAGGTCCGTGCCGGGGTGCTCGGCGTCCGGAAATGTCACGCCGCAATCGACGACGATCCACTCGCGCTGTTTCGGCGGCCCCCAGCCGTAGAGCGCGAAGTTCATCCCGATCTCGCCGACGCCGCCGAGCGGCAGGAAGACGAGTTCGGATTTGCTGGTGTCGGTCATCAGGACAGTCCCAATTCGGAGGAAAAGAAAAGATCGCCGGCCGAGATGCGCCGGCGCGCGCCGCCGGGCAACGCCAGACACAGATAGCCCTCCGCGTCGAGTTCGGCAAACGTCCCGGTCAGCGGGCCGTCGGCCAGGCGCACGGTCACCGTCTCGCCCAGGCCGCGCGCGGCACGAAGCCAGTCGGCGCGGATGATTGCAAACCCGCTGCCGTGAGCCCATTGCGCAAGGCGGGAATCGAGCGCGGCGACGAGGCGCCCGAAAAGCGTCTCGATGCTGGTGACGATACCGCAGGCACGCAGATCGGTCGCAGGATAAAGCGCGGTGTCGGGATGATGGGCGACGTTGATGCCGCAGCCGATCACTACCGCCAGGCGGCCCGAAGGCAGCCGCTCGCTTTCGAGCAGGATGCCGTTGATCTTGGCCCCGTCGACGAGAATGTCGTTGGGCCACTTGATCGCCAGCGCTTGAGGGTTGGCGGAAAAATCCGGCTTCAGCGCGTCATGAACGGCGAGACCGGCCACCAGCGGAAGCGTGCCGATGCGCGTCATTTCCGCCGGATCGAGAAGCAGGGCCGAGGCATAGAGATTGCCCGGTTCGGAGACCCATTTTCGACCCGCTCGTCCGCGCCCGCCGGACTGGCTCGCGGACGTCACCCATAGCCGTCCGGGATCGCCGGCGCGGGCGCGCTCCAATGCTTCGGAATTGGTCGAGCCCACGGCGTCGAGCGCGAGGCGCCGCCAGCCGCCGGCGAGTTCGGTGATGGGCGCCGTCAAATCAGAAGAAGGTCTGTGCCGCGGCCGCGGCCGCGCGGCCGACCGGCCCGCCGATCAGGACGTAGAACAGGATGAACAGGCCGGAGACGCCGAGGACGGCAGAGAGCGTCGCGCCCATCGGTAGGAATCCGGCGCGGCTTTCGTCGAACCACATCACCTTGATGATGCGCAGGTAGTAATAGGCGCCCACCACCGACGCCAGCACGCCGATGATGGCGAGCGGAAACAGCCCGGCCTGCACTGCGGCGAGGAAGACGTACCATTTGGCGAAGAAGCCGGCGAGCGGCGGGATGCCGGCCAGAGAGAACATCAGCAGCGTCAGGATCGCCGCCATGACCGGGTTGGTGGAAGCAAGGCCGGAAAGATCGGCGATCTCCTCGACCTGTCCCTCCTTGGTCCGCATCGCCAGGATGAAGGCGAAGGTGCCGAGCGTCATCACCAGATAGATCAGCATGTAGATGACGACGCCAGTGACGCCGGCGGACGTTCCAGCGGCCAGCCCGACGAGAGCAAAGCCCATGTGGCCGATCGAGGAATAGGCCATCAGCCGCTTGATATTGGTCTGGCCGATCGCGGCAAAGGCACCGAGCGCCATCGAAGCAATGGCGATGAACGAGACGATCTGGCGCCAGTCGCCAGCGATCGGTCCAAACGCGCCATAGGTCACGCGTACGATCAGCGCCATCGCCGCCATCTTGGGCGCGGCGGCAAAGAAGGCGGTCACCGGCGTCGGCGCGCCCTCATAGACGTCCGGCGTCCACATGTGGAAGGGCACGGCCGAGATCTTGAACGACAGGCCGGCCAGCACGAAGACCAGCCCGAAAATCAGCCCCATCTCGCGTTCGCCGCCGGTCAGCGCCCCGGCGATTGTCGCAAACGAAACGGATCCTGTGTACCCGTAGACCAGCGAGATGCCGTAGAGCAGCATGCCCGACGACAGCGCGCCGAGGACGAAATATTTCAGGCCGGCCTCGGTCGAGCGCAGGTTGTCGCGGTTGATGGCGGCGAGCACGTAGAGCGCCAGCGACTGCAGCTCCAGCCCGAGATAAAGCGCGAGCATGTCATTGGCCGACACCATCAGCATCATGCCGAGCGTCGAGAGCATGACGAGAACCGGGAATTCGAACTTGTCGAATTTTTCCTCGCGCGCAAAACCCGTCGACATCGCCAGCGCCACGACCGAGCCGACCAAGACCAGGGTCTTCATGAAGCGAGCGAACGGATCGACGACATAGGAACCGCCGAAGGCAGCGCCCTCGCCCGTCATGAACAGCATGACGAAACCGGCACCGAGCAGGATCAGCCCGGCAAGGCCGGAGATCGCGCCGGGATTGCGCCCGCCGGTGAAGACGCCGACCATCAGCAGCGCCAAGGCGCCGAGCGCGACAATCAACTCGGGTGTGGCAAGCGAAAGGCTGGCGGCGAGTTCGGGGGTCATGCGTTCGTTCCGTCAGTTGGCAAGCGCGGTTTGCGCCGCCTGCAGCGACACGGTGACGTTGTTCAGCAGGGCCTCGACCGATTTGGCGGTCGCGTCGAAGACCGGCGCGGGATAGACGCCGTAGAAGATGGTCAGCGCCAGAAGCGGCCAGAGCGTCAGCTTCTCGCGCGTCGACAGGTCGAGCAGGCCCTTCAGCGCGTCCTTCTCCAGCACGCCGAAGATCACCCGGCGATAGAGCCACAGCGCGTAGGCGGCCGACAGGATGACGCCGAGCGTGGCGAACAGCGCTACCCAGGTGTTGACCTGGAAGACGCCGAGCAGCGTCAGAAACTCGCCGATGAAGCCGGAGGTGCCCGGCAGGCCGACATTGGCCATGGTGAAGACCATGAAGGCAACGGCGTATTTCGGCATGTTGTTGACGAGGCCGCCATAGGCGGCGATCTCGCGGGTGTGCATACGGTCGTAGACGACGCCGACGCAAAGGAACAGCGCGCCGGAGACGAGGCCGTGCGACAGCATCTGGAACAGCGCGCCCTGGATGCCGTTCTGGTTCATGGCGAAGATGCCCATCGTCACGTAACCCATGTGGGCGACGGACGAATAGGCGATGAGCTTCTTCATGTCCTCCTGCATCAGCGCCACCAGCGAGGTGTAGACGATGGCAATGACGGAGAGCGCAAAAACCAGCGGGGCGAAATCCATCGACGCGACCGGGAACATCGGCAGCGAGAAGCGCAGGAAGCCGTAGCCGCCCATCTTCAGCAGGATGGCGGCCAGGATGACGGAGCCCGCTGTCGGCGCCTCGACATGGGCGTCCGGCAGCCAGGTGTGTACCGGCCACATCGGCATCTTCACCGCGAAGGAGGCGAAGAAGGCCAGCCACATCCATTTCTGCATCGCCACCGGGAACTGGTAGGCGAGCAGCGTCGGGATGTCGGTCGTACCGGCGGACACATACATCGCCATCACGGCGATCAGCATCAGCACCGAGCCGAGAAGCGTGTAGAGGAAGAACTTGAACGAGGCATAGACGCGGCGCTTACCGCCCCACACGCCGATGATGATGAACATCGGGATGAGGCCGGCCTCGAAGAAGACGTAGAACAGGAACAGGTCCAGCGCGCAGAACACGCCGATCATCAGCGTTTCCAGGACCAGGAACGCGATCATGTAGTCCTTGACGCGCTTCTCCACGCCCCAGCTTGCCAGGATCGCGATCGGCATCAGGAAGGTCGTCAGCATGACGAACAGCATCGAGATGCCGTCGACACCCATGTGGTAGGCGATGCCGCCGCCCAGCCACTCGGCCTTCTCGACCATCTGGAAGCCCGGATCGGCATTGTCGAAGCCGGCCCAGATCAGGATCGACACGGCGAAGGTCACCAGCGTCGTCCAAAGCGCGATCATGCGGATGTTCTTCACCGCGGCATCCGAGCCGTCGCGAATGAACAGGATCAGCGCCGCGCCGACCAGCGGCAGGAAGGTGACCGTGGAAAGGATGGGCCAATCGGTCATCAGAACGAACTCCCGAGCATCATCCAGGTGACGAGCGCGGCGACACCGATGAGCATGGCGAAGGCATAGTGGTAGAGATAGCCCGACTGCAGCCTGACGACGCGGCTCGTCACTTCGAGCACGCGGGCCGATACGCCGTCCGGCCCGAAGCCGTCGATCAGCCAGCCGTCGCCGCGCTTCCACAGGAAGCGGCCGAGCGCCTTGGCCGGACGGACGAACAGGAAGTCGTAAAGCTCGTCGAAATACCACTTGTTGAGCAGGAAGGCGTAGAGGCCGCGGTGCTGGGCGGCCAGTTCCTTCGGCGTGCCCGGCGAGCGGATGTAGAAGTACCAGGCGGTGACGAAGCCGACGAGCATGGCGACGAAGGGCGAGGCCTTCACCCAGGCGGGCGCCTCGTGGATGTCGTGCAGGATGTGGTTTTCCGGTCCGTTGAAGAGTGCCTGCTTCCAGAACTCGCCGTAGCCCTCGCCGATGAACACACCGTGGAAGACGAGGCCGGCGAGCAGCGCGCCGACGGCCAGCACGCCGAGCGGCGCCAGCATGACCAGCGGGCTTTCATGGACATGGTGCATGACGTCGTGGCTGGCGCGCGGCGTGCCGTGGAAGGTCATGAACACCAGGCGCCACGAGTAGAACGAGGTGAAGACGGCGGCGATGACCAGCAGGCCGAAGGCCAGGCCGGCGGCGGCGTTGTGGCCCATGAAGGCGCTCTCGACGATGGCGTCCTTTGAGAAGAAGCCGGCCGTGCCGATGATAGTGCCGGGAATGCCGAGGCCGGTCAGCGCCAGCGTACCGATCATCATCATCCAATAGGTCGTCGGGATGTGGGTGCGCAGCCCGCCCATGTTGCGCATGTCCTGCTCGTCGGAGACGGCGTGGATGACGGAGCCCGCGCCGAGGAACAGCAGCGCCTTGAAGAAGGCATGCGTGAACAGGTGGAAGATGGCGGCGCCATAGGCCCCGACGCCGAGCGCCACGAACATGTAGCCGAGCTGCGAGCAGGTCGAATAGGCGATGACGCGCTTGATGTCGTTCTGCACCAGCCCGACGGTGGCGGCGAAGAAGGCGGTGATCGCGCCGACGATGGTCACGACCAGCAGCGCCGTGTGCGAAAGCTCAAACAGCGGCGACAGGCGCGCCACCATGAACACGCCGGCGGTCACCATGGTCGCGGCATGAATGAGGGCCGACACCGGGGTCGGGCCTTCCATCGCGTCGGGCAGCCAGGTGTGCAGCGGCACCTGCGCGCTCTTGCCCATCGCGCCCATGAACAGCAGCAGGCAGACCACCGTGATGGCGCCCTGCTTGTCGAGTGCGTGGCCGAGGAAGTTCAGCACAGCCTCGCCCTCGGACGCGCCTTCGGCCGGCAGGAACGTAGCGGCATTGGCGAAGATGGTCTCGAACGATATCGAACCGAACAGGACGAAGACGCCGAAGATGCCGAGCGCGAAACCGAAATCGCCGACGCGGTTGACGACGAAGGCCTTGATGGCGGCGGCGTTGGCGGACGGCTTCTTGTACCAGAAGCCGATCAGCAGATAGGAGGCGAGGCCTACGCCCTCCCAGCCGAAGAACATCTGCACGAGATTGTCCGAGGTCACCAGCATCAGCATGGCGAAGGTGAACAGCGACAGATAGGCGAAAAACCGCGGCCGGTTCGGGTCGTGGTGCATGTAGCCGATCGAGTAGATATGCACGAGCGACGACACGGTGTTGACGACGACCAGCATCACCACGGTCAGCGTGTCGATCCGCAGCGCCCAGTCGACCGAGAGCGTGCCAGACTGGATGAACTTCAGCACCGGAATGGTGAACACCGCGCCTTCGCCGAAGCCGACCTGGAAGAAGGCGACCCACGACAGGAGAGCCGCGATGACCATCAGGCCGGACGTCACATATTCGGACGCCTTGGCGCCGATGGAACGGCCGAACAGGCCGGCGATCAGGAAGCCGATCAGGGGCAGGAATACGATGGCCTGGTACATGATCAGCCCTTCATCATGTTGACGTCCTCGACGTCGATCGAACCGCGGTTGCGGAAGAAGACGACGAGAATGGCGAGGCCGATGGCGGCTTCGGCGGCCGCGACGGTCAGCACGAACAGCGCGAAGACCTGGCCGACGAGGTCGCCCAGCGCGCTGGAAAACGCGACGAAATTGATGTTAACCGACAACAGGATCAGTTCGACCGACATCAGGATGACGATGACGTTCTTGCGGTTCAGGAAGATGCCGAACACGCCGAGCGTGAACAGGATCGCCGAAAGGGTCAGGAAGTGCGCAATGCCGACAGTCACGATTTCAGCCCCTCTCCGCTCTTGACCTTGACCACCTTGATCGCCTCGGCCGGATCGCGCGCGACCTGGCGCGGGATCGACTGGCGCTTGACGTTCGGCTTGTGGTGCAGGGTCAGCACGATGGCGCCGATCATGGCCACGAGCAGCACGATGCCGGCGATCTGGAAGTAGTGGATGTAGTCCGTATAGAGGATGTCGCCGAGCGCGGCGATGTTCTGGCGCGCGGCAAGGTCCGGCGTCTTCTGTGCGATTGCCTCGCCGAGCTTGGGCGAAAGCGCATAGCCACCGGCGACCACGATCAGCTCGCCGACCAGGATCACGCCGATCAGCGCTCCGATGGGCGCGTATTCGAGCGCGCCGCGCTTCAGTTCGGCGAAGTCGACGTCGAGCATCATCACGACGAAGAGGAACAGCACCGCGACAGCGCCGACATAGACGACGAGCAGGATCATCGCCAGGAACTCGGCGCCCGTCAGCATGAACAGGCCGGAGGCGTTGACGAAGGTGAGGATCAGGAACAGCACCGAGTGCACGGGATTGCGCGCGGCGATGACCATCGTCGCGGAGGCCACCGCGAAGAAGGCGAAGAGATAGAAGAATGCGGCCGATACGCCGGTCAGCATGGTTCACCCCGTTCCTTGCGGCCGTGTCCGGCCGCCTCGTTCACGCCCCTCGCCCGTCACGGGCCGGCCGGCGCAGCCGTCGTTTCCGTCAGCGCCAGGGCGCGTCCGCGGCGAGGTTCGCCGCGATTTCCCGCTCCCAACGGTCGCCGTTGGCGAGCAGACGCTCCTTGTCGTAGTAAAGCTCCTCGCGCGTCTCCGTCGCGAATTCGAAGTTCGGCCCCTCGACGATGGCGTCAACCGGGCAGGCTTCCTGGCAGAAGCCGCAATAGATGCACTTCACCATGTCGATGTCGTAGCGCACGGTCCGCCGCGTGCCGTCATTGCGGCGCGGGCCGGCCTCGATGGTGATCGCCTGCGCCGGGCAGATTGCCTCGCACAGCTTGCAGGCGATGCAGCGCTCCTCGCCATTGGGATAACGGCGCAGCGCGTGCTCGCCACGGAAGCGCGGCGAGACCGGGCCCTTCTCGTTGGGATAGTTGATGGTCGCCTTCGGCGCGAAGAACTGGCGCATGGCGAGGAAAAAGGCGCCGACGAAGTCGAGCAGCAGCAGCGATTTGGCGGCCTGGAACAACGCGGTCATCACGCCCACCCCATCACTTTGAGGAAGGCCGCGGTGGCGACGACCATGAACAGCGACAGCGGCAGGAACACCTTCCAGCCGAGCCGCATGAGCTGATCGTAGCGGTAGCGCGGCACGATCACCTTCACCATCGAGATCATGAAGAAGACGCCGGTCAGCTTGAAGACGAACCAGAAGACGCCGGGCAGCCAGTTGAACGGTGCGATGTCGACCGGCGGCAGCCAGCCGCCGAGGAAGAGCACGGTCGTCAGCGCGCACATCAACAGGATGGCGATGTATTCGCCGAGCATGAACAGCAGGTAGGGCGTCGAGGAATACTCGATCATGTGGCCGGCGACGAGTTCCGATTCCGCCTCGACCAGATCGAAGGGCGGGCGGTTCGTCTCGGCCAGCGCCGAGATGAAGAAGACCACGAACATCGGGAACAGGCCGAGCCAGTGCCAGTCGATGAGCGAGTTCGGCAGGCCGATGCGCGTGCCGAGCCCGTCCTTCTGGGCGAGCACGATCTGGGTCAGGTCGAGCGAGCCGACGCAGAGCAGCACGGTGACGATGACGAAGCCGATGGAGACCTCGTAGGAAACCATCTGCGCGGCGGCGCGCAGCGCGCCGAGGAACGGGTATTTCGAATTCGAGGCCCAGCCGCCCATGATGACGCCATAGACCTCGAGCGAGGAGATGGCGAAGACATAGAGGATGCCGACATTGATGGAGGCGACGGCCCAACCGTCGCTGAGCGGCACCACCGCCCAGGCGGCAAGCGCCAGCACGGAGGACACCAGAGGCGCCAGCAGGAACACGCCCTTGTTGGCGCCCGACGGGATCACCGGCTCCTTGACCGCGAACTTGATGAAGTCGGCGAAGGACTGCAGCAATCCGAAGGGGCCGACGATGTTCGGTCCGCGGCGCAGCATCACCGCCGCCCAGATCTTGCGGTCGCCCCACAGGATGAAGGCGGTGAAGATCAGCAGCGCCACAAGCAGCGCGATCGATTCGATCGCCATTAGCAGCGGCGGCCAGACCCAGGTCCAGAAAAATGCTTCCATGTCCCCGCCCCTATTCGGCCGCTGCCTTGAACCCGCCCTTTGCCAGCGCCGAACATTCGGCCATGACGGCCGAGGCGCGGGCAATCGGGTTGGTCAGATAGAAGTCTTTGACGGCGCTGGCAAACGCAGCCGCGTTGGTTTTCCCGCCTTTCTTCGCGATCGCGGCGATGGCGGACGCATCGGCGGGCTCCACCGCGCCGTCACGCGCCAGACGCGGCGCTTCGGCGAAGAGCCGGGCGCGCAGTTCGGCGAGCGAATCGAACGGCAGCGCCTTGCCGAGCACGGCGGAAAGGGCGCGGATGATCGCCCAGTCCTCGCGCGCTTCGCCCGGCGCGAAACCGGCGCGGCTGGTCATCTGCGAGCGGCCTTCCGTGTTGACGTATATGCCCGACTTTTCGGTGTAGGTGGCGCCCGGCAAGATCACGTCGGCGCGATGCGCGCCGGCGTCGCCATGCGTACCGACATAGACGACGAAAGCGTCCTTGGCCTTGTCGAGGTCGAGTTCGTCGGCGCCGAGCAGGAACAGGACTTCAGCGCCCTTGAGCATCGCGGCGCTGTCCATGCCGCCCTTGCCCGGCACGAAGCCGATGTCGAGGCCGCCGACACGCGACGCCGCGGCCGAGAGGACGGCAAAGCCGTTCCAGCCGTCCTTGACCGCGCCGACCTTCGTCGCGATCTCGGCGGCAAGCGCCAGCACCGTGGCGCCATCGCCACGCGCCACTGCGCCCGGGCCGACGAGGATCATCGGCTTTTCGGCCTTCTTCAGCACGGAGAGGAACTTGCCCTTGCCGTCGGCAAGTTCGGCCAGCGTCTCGGCACCGGCGCCGATCACGTCGTATTTGTAGCGCAGTTCGCCCATGTCGCCGACCGACGCGATTGCCAGTTTGCCGGTGCGCCAGCGCTTGCGGATGCGGGCGTTGAGCACCGCCGCCTCGACGCGCGGATTGGCACCGACGAGGAGGAGCGCGTCGGCTTGCTCGATGCCGTCGATGGTCGGGTTGAAGAGATAGGTGGCGCGGCCCTTGGAGGGGTCGAGCCTGGCGCCGTCCTGGCGGCAGTCGACGCTCGTCGAGCCGAGCGCGGAGACAAGGCTCTTCAGCGCGTACATCTCCTCGACGCTGGCGAGATCGCCGGCGATCGCGCCGATCTTTTCCGGCGCGGCCTTGGCGACCGCCGCCTTGATCGCATCAAAAGCCTCGCCCCAGGTGGCCGGCGCGAGCTTGCCCTTGCGGCGCACATAGGGCCGGTCGAGGCGCTGCGTGCGCAGGCCGTCCCAGACAAAGCGGGTCTTGTCGGAGATCCACTCCTCGTTCACCGCCTCGTTGATGCGCGGCAGGATGCGCATCACCTCGCGGCCGCGCGTATCGACACGGATGGCCGAGCCGACGGCGTCCATGACGTCGATCGATTCCGTCTTGGTCAGTTCCCACGGCCGCGCCTGGAAGGCGTAGGGGCGCGAGGTCAGCGCGCCGACCGGGCAAAGGTCGATGACATTGCCCTGCAGTTCCGACGTCATCGCCTGTTCGAGATAGGTGGTGATCTCGGCGTCCTCGCCACGGCCGACGAGGCCAAGCTCGGTGATGCCGGCGACCTCGGTGGTGAAGCGGACGCAGCGCGTGCAGTGGATGCAGCGCGTCATGATCGTCTTGACCAGCGGGCCGATATACTTGTCCTCGACCGCGCGCTTGTTCTCGGCATAGCGCGAGGCGTCGACGCCATAGGCCATCGCCTGGTCCTGCAGGTCGCATTCGCCGCCCTGGTCGCAGATCGGGCAGTCGAGCGGGTGGTTGATGAGCAGGAACTCCATCACCCCTTCGCGCGCCTTCTTGACCATCGGCGAGTTGGTGAACATTTCCGGCGGCTCGCCGTTCGGGCCGGGGCGCAGGTCGCGCACGCCCATCGCGCAGGACGCCTGCGGCTTGGGCGGTCCGCCCTTCACTTCCACCAGGCACATGCGGCAGTTGCCCGCCACCGACAGGCGTTCATGGAAGCAGAAGCGCGGCATCTCGGCGCCCGCCGCTTCCGCCGCCTGCAGCAGCGTGAAGTGATCGGGAACCTCTACCTCTTTGCCGTCGACCTTGAGTTTCGCCATGTCGGTTCATTCCCGGCGGCAATGCCGCCCCTTGCCCTATCCGTTCAGTTGACCGCGCCACCGCGCGCCAGTTCAGCGGCCTTTGCCACCCAGCCGTCGCGGCCGATACGGCCGCCGAGCGCCATGAAATCGTCGACCCAGGCGACCTCCTCGGCCGTCCACTCCGCGACCTGCGCATAGGTCCACACGCCGAGGCTGTTCAGCAGCTTCTCCGCCTTGGGACCGATTCCCGCGATGCGCTTGAGGTCGTCGGGCGTCCCGGGCCGTTCGATCTTGCGCGGCGGGCGGAAATCCTCCGGCATCAGCGCGGCGACATCGGCCGGAACCGGTTCGGCAGCCGCTTTCGGCGCGGCATCCGCGACACGTTCGGCGACAGGCGCCTTCTTCTTCGGCCTGGCGGTCTTTTTCGTCTTTGGCGCCACCGGCGCGTCGTCGCCTTCCAGCACACCTTCCGGCTCGGCGCCGTAAGCGATGAATTCCATCGAGTCCGCCGTCGCGTGTTCGAGGTCCTCGACCGAAGGACGGTCGCCCCACAGCGCCCGCGTCGCATCGAACCAGAGGCGGAAGGCCTGTCCCGCCGCGGCGAAGGCCAGCGCGTTGGCCGCGTTCATCATCGCCATTGGTGCTGCGAACGGATTGGACGATGCCGAAGCCGGCCCCCAAAGCACTGCCGCCTCTTTCGTCCAAGCCTTCATCGCCGCGTTCATGCCCATTGCGTCCTCGGGCATGGCAAAGGCCGGGTTCCGCTGGTCCTTGCGTTCCATGTTGCCCTCCTACTCCGCCGCCACTTTCATCGGGTCGACCCGATGGCTATGCCTCGAGAATTCGTCGATGCGCCGCTCGATCTCCGGGCGGAAATGGCGGACCAGACCTTGGATCGGCCAGGCGGCCGCGTCGCCGAGCGCGCAGATCGTGTGGCCTTCCACCTGCTTGGTGACGTCGAGCAGCATGTCGATTTCGCTCTTGTGCGCCTCGCCGCGCGTCAGCCGTTCCATGACGCGCCACATCCAGCCGGTGCCCTCGCGGCACGGCGTGCACTGGCCGCAGCTCTCGTGCTTGTAGAAATAGGAGAGCCGCGCGATCGCCTTCACGATGTCGGTCGACTTGTCCATGACGATGACCGCCGCGGTGCCGAGGCCCGACTTCAGGTCGCGAAGCCCGTCGAAATCCATGATCGCGTCGGCGATCTGGTCGGCCGGCACCAGCGGCACCGACGAACCGCCGGGAATGACGGCGAGCAGATTGTCCCAGCCGCCGCGGATGCCGCCGCAATGGGTGTCGATCAGCTCGCGGAAGGTGATGCCCATCGACTCTTCGACCGTCGCCGGCGTGTTGACGTGGCCGGAGACGCAGAAGAGTTTCGTGCCGACATTGTTCGGCCGGCCGAAGGAGGAGAACCAAGCCGCGCCGCGGCGCAGGATGGTCGGTGCGACGGCGATCGATTCGACGTTGTTGACGGTCGTCGGACAGCCATAGAGGCCGACATTGGCTGGGAACGGGGGTTTGAGGCGCGGTTGGCCCTTCTTGCCTTCAAGGCTTTCGAGCAGCGCCGTTTCCTCGCCGCAGATATAGGCGCCGGCACCGTGATGCACGAACACATCGAAATCGTAGCCGTGGACGTTATTCCTGCCGAGGAATTTCGCCGCATAGGCCTCGTCGATGGCGCGCTGCAGCGCCTCGCGCTCGCGGATGAATTCGCCGCGCACATAGATGTAGGCGGCGACCGCGCCCATGGCGAAGCCGGCGAGCAGGCAGCCTTCGACCAGCGTGTGCGGATCGTGGCGCAGGATCTCGCGGTCCTTGCAGGTGCCCGGCTCCGACTCGTCGGCATTGACAACGAGATAGGACGGGCGTCCGTCGGAAGCCTTCGGCATGAAGGACCATTTCAGCCCGGTCGGAAAACCGGCGCCGCCGCGTCCGCGCAAGCCGGACGCCTTCATCTCGTTGACGATCCAGTCGCGGCCCTTGTCGATGATGGCCTTCGTGCCATCCCAGTGGCCGCGCGCCATGGCGCCTTCCAGCGACTTGTCCAGGCGGCCGTAGATATTGGTGAAGATGCGGTCCTTGTCAGATAGCATCGTGGCGCTGCCTCACATTACAGGAACCGCCGGCCGGCGGTGCGATCAGGCTCAGGCCAGCGGCGACAACGCCAAACGCGGCAAAGACGCCGGCGAGTTTCACCCAAGCCATTTCGCCGGTCCACGCGGCCGCGCCGAGCGCGGCCAGAGCCGCGATCCCGGTCTTGACCGCCGTCCAGCGGGCACAGGACCAGCAGGCGATGCGATCGGTGAAGGAGGGGCTTGCTTGCATCGGCTCTTCCCTATTCCGGCTTGTCGCCGACGGCGCTCGAAGGACGCCAGCCGGTCGCCAGTTTCTTCGCCTGCTTCACCCACTCGTCGCGGGAAGCGCGGCCCTTGAAGCCCTCCAGCCGCTCGTCGACCCAGGCAAGTTCGGCCTTGCCCCAGGAGGCGACCTGATCGAAGTGCCAGATTCCCATGTCGTTGAGCATCTTCGCCAGCTTCGGCCCGACGCCCCAGATCAGTTTCAGGTCGTCGCCCTTGCCGGTGCGCGGCTTCTTGAGAAGTTCCGGCTGCTTTTCTGCGGCAGCCTTTGACGGGGTTTCGGTCGCGGTCCTGGGTGCCGCCGGTTTGGCGGGCGCAGGCTTCGCCTTCGCGTCGGCAGGCTTGCTCATCAGCTCGGCCGCCGATTTCAGCGCCGACGGTTTTGAGGAGCGAACCGGCGCGGCAGGCTTCGCCGGTTCTGCCGGTTTTACGGCTTCGGGGACCTTGGCCGGAGCGGAGGCCTTCGGGGCTGCTGCGGGCTTCGCTTCGGCGGCGACTTTCGTCGGTTCGGCGGAAGCCTTCTTCGGCGCAGCCGCCGGTTTTTCGGCGGTCGCCTTGGCGGGCGCCGCGTTGGCCGCGCTCTTCTTAGAAGCCGCCTTCCCGTCCTTCAGGGTCGTACGGCCCGTCGCGGCCTCGGAGAACCAGCGCCCGTTCTGCGGGCCGGGCGGAACCGTGTCGCCCTTGCCTGTCTCGAAGGCATGGATGATTTCCTCTAACCGCTGCGGGGTGAGGTCCTCGTAGGTATCCTTGAAGATCATCACCATCGGTGCGTTGACGCAGGCGCCGAGGCACTCGACCTCCTCCCACGACAGCGTGCCGTCCGCATTGGTATGGAACGGCTCGGGGTGGATCTTGTCCTTGCAGACGCGGATCAGGTCTTCCGAGCCGCGCAGCATGCAGGGCGTCGTGCCGCAGACCTGCACATGGGCGCGCGTGCCCACCGGCTTCAGCTGGAACTGCGTGTAGAAGGTCGCGACTTCGAGGACGCGGATCTTCGGCATGGAGAGCATGTCGGAAATGTGCTCGATCGCCGCCTTCGTGACCCAGCCTTCCTGCTCCTGCGCCAGCATCAGCAGCGGGATGACGGCCGACTGCTCGCGGCCTTTCGGATATTTGCCGATCCACTTCTTCGCCTCGGCGCCGAAGGCGCGCTTGAACGCGAAGCTCTCGGGCTGGACTTTATCTTCTGCGAGACGACGGACGGACATGAACAAACCAATCAGTTGGCGGGAACGGCGTAGTACCAGAGCATGAAGGCAATGCCGGCAAAGCCGGCCATCAGCCCGGCGGTCCAGCCGGTCACGATGTTCTGGCGCATGTCGGCGACCTTCAGCCCGACGAGCAGCGCCAGCAGGCCGAAGCCGCACATCATCAGGCCCATGGCCAGGGAACTGGCGACGCGCGGCGCGATCTCGGCCATCGTCCACTCAGGCGCATTGAAGACGCCGAGCAACCCCGCCACGATGAGAATCGCAGCCGCGGGCAGCTTCAGCGCCTTGACCAGTTCACCCCTGACGTCGACGGCAACCATCACCGGTCCACCTCGCCGAACACGATGTCGAAGGAGCCGATCATGGCCGGGATGTCGCCGAGCAGGTGGCCCTTGCCGACGAATTCCAGCGCCGACAGATGGGCGAAGCCCGGCGCACGCAGCTTGACCCGGTAGGGCCGGTTGCTGCCGTCGGAGACGAGATAGACGCCGAATTCGCCCTTGGGCGCCTCGATCCCGGCATAGACTTCGCCGGCGGGAACCTTGTAGCCCTCGGTGTAGAGCTTGAAGTGGTGGATCAGCGCTTCCATCGAGCGCTTCATCTCGCCGCGCTTCGGCGGCACGATCTTGCCGTCGGTGGCCGAGACCGCACCCTTGCGCTCCTTGCCGAGCAGCAGGTTGACGCATTGGCGCATGATCTTCGCCGACTGGCGCATCTCTTCCATGCGGATGAGGTAGCGGTCGTAGCAGTCGCCGTTGGTGCCGATGGGAACGTCGAAATCCATCTCGGCGTAGCACTCGTAGGGCTGGCTCTTGCGCAGGTCCCAGGCAGCGCCGGAACCGCGCACCATCACGCCCGAGAAACCCCAGGCCCAGGCGTCTTCCAGTTTCACCACGCCGATATCGACGTTGCGCTGCTTGAAGATGCGATTGGGCGTCAGCAGTGCGTCGAGATCGTCGACCGTCTTGAGGAACGGGTCGATCCACTTGCCGATGTCCTCGACCAGCTGGTCGGGCAGGTCCTGGTGCACGCCGCCCGGCCGGAAATAGGCCGCGTGAAGGCGCGCGCCGCAGGCCCGCTCGTAGAACACCATCAGCTTCTCGCGCTCTTCGAAACCCCACAGCGGCGGGGTCAGCGCGCCGACGTCGAGCGCCTGTGTGGTGATGTTGAGGAGGTGGTTGAGGATGCGGCCGATTTCCGAATAGAGCACGCGGATGAGCTGGCCGCGCTTCGGTACGGTCACGCCGAGCAGCCGCTCCACCGCCAGGCAATAGGCATGCTCCTGGTTCATGGGCGCGACATAGTCGAGCCGGTCGAGATAGGGCACGGCCTGGAGATAGGTCTTCGTCTCCATCAGCTTCTCGGTGCCGCGATGCAGCAGGCCGACATGCGGATCGGCGCGCTCCACCACCTCGCCGTCGAGTTCGAGCACGAGGCGCAGCACGCCGTGCGCGGCCGGGTGCTGGGGACCGAAATTGATGTTGAAGTTGCGGACGTTGTGCTCGGTCATGACTTGGCCTTCTCGTCGCCGGGCAGCACGTAATCCGTTCCTTCCCAAGGCGACATGAAATCGAACTGCCGCATTTCCTGGCGCAACTTCACCGGCTCGTAGACGACGCGCTTGACCTCGTCGTCGTAACGCACCTCGACAAAGCCGGTCGTCGGGAAGTCCTTGCGCAGCGGATGGCCCTCGAAACCGTAATCGGTGAGGATGCGGCGCAGGTCCGGATGGCCGGTGAACAGGATGCCGAACAGGTCCCAGGCTTCGCGCTCGAACCACAGGGCACCCGGATAGACAGCGGTCGCGGAGGGAACCGGCGTATCCTCGTCGGTCGTCACCTTGACGCGGACGCGGGCATTCTTCGCCGGCGACAGCAGGTGATAGACGACATCGAAACGTTCGGTGCGCGCCGGGTAGTCGGCCCCGCAGATGTCGATGAACGAGACGAATTGCAGCGCCTTGTCGTCGCGCAGCGTCGTCAGCACCTCGATGATGTCGTCGCGACGCACATGCAGCGTCAGCTCGCCGAAGGCGGTGGCCGCCTCGACCAGTTTGGCGCCGAGCGCCTTGGCGGCGGCCTTGGAGATGGATGCGAGGTTGTCGCTCATGCCGCTCTCCTCACCGCTCGATCGTGCCGGTGCGGCGCATCTTCTTCTGCAACAGCAGGATGCCGTAGAGCAGCGCCTCGGCGGTCGGCGGGCAGCCCGGCACGTAGATGTCGACCGGGACGATGCGGTCGCAGCCGCGCACAACGGAATAGGAATAGTGGTAGTAGCCGCCGCCATTGGCGCAAGAGCCCATCGAGATGACGTAGCGCGGCTCGGGCATCTGGTCGTAGACCTTGCGCATGGCCGGGGCCATCTTGTTGGTCAGCGTACCGGCGACGATCATCACGTCGGACTGGCGCGGGCTGGCGCGCGGCGCGATGCCGAATCGCTCGGCGTCATAGCGCGGCATGGAGGTGTGCATCATCTCCACGGCGCAACAGGCCAGGCCGAACGTCATCCACATCATCGAACCGGTGCGCGCCCAGTTGATGAGCGCGTCGGTCGACGTCAGCAGGAAACCGCGATCGGCAAGTTCGGCATTGATCTCGCCGAAATAGGCATCGTCCGCGCCGACCGGCTTGCCGGTCCTCGGATCAATGATGCCCTTGGGCGCGGGGGCGACGAGCGGGCCCGTGGTCAATCCCATTCCAGCGCTCCCTTCTTCCATTCGTAGATGAACCCGATGGTCAGCACCGCCAGGAAAACCATCATCGACCAGAAGCCGAGCCAGCCGATGGCCGAGAACGACACCGCCCAGGGGAACAGGAAGGCCACTTCGAGGTCGAAGATGATGAAGAGGATCGACACCAGATAGAATCGCACGTCGAACTTCATGCGGGCGTCGTCGAACGCGTTGAAGCCGCATTCATAGGCCGACAGCTTCTCCGGATCGGGCGCCTTGTAGGCGACGATGAACGGGATGATCAGCAGCGCAAGACCGATAACGGCCGAAACCGCGATGAAGATGATCACGGGCAGGTAGGAGGAGAGGAGTCCGCTCATGGGGTCCCGCTTCCGGCTGCCTTGGCGTCCCGGCGGGCGAAACCCGGCGCTTGCGACGCTGGCGGCTCATGTTGCAACGCGGCGACGGTTACTCCACCCCTCCCCGCTACGCAAGCCTGAGAGGGTCCGAAATCACTGGAAATAGGGCGAAAGACGCAGCTTTTTAAGCCACGAATGATAGGGAATCGCGCATATGAAGGAAAGAAATGGCGCGAGTGACGGGGCTCGAACCCGCGACCTCCGGCGTGACAGGCCGGCACTCTAACCGACTGAGCTACACCCGCGCTACGTGACCGGTCCGGCGCGTCGTGCGCCCGCGGTCACGGGCGGTCATCTAGGCGGTTCGCAATGGGGTGTCAAGCAAAAGCGGCGGCGGCGGCCGCCGGTCCGCGCGGCCCTTGCGCGGGACGCTGCGGCACGGTGGTTGCGGCCCCGGGGCGCGGCGCTTTCGGCACGGGAGCACGAGCTCATCGCGAACGAAAAAGTGTTCGTCGGCAATTGAAATCGTCTCTCGCGGTTACTTCTCCGGCGGCGAGTTCCCCCTTATAAACAGCGCGTCGTGAACCGGTATTGCGCGGGCAACGCGGAAACGGATGCGTTTTGGGTTGGAATGCAAGACAGGAGGCGGCGAAGCTCGCCGCCGCCGGATATTTGCCTGTGCCCCTGTACGCGGCGCGCAAGCACCTGGACGTGGCCGCCGCGGGATATGATCCGCTGCATCTGTCCTCGCGCCAAAAGGCAATGAAGGAATTGCTGTTCACCGGCCTTGCCGTATCGATGGTCATGCGGACACCAGATCAGGGAACGATCGAGGCCATGTTCGGCGATCGAGATGCCAATATCGGCCTCGTCACCGGGCACAAGAACCTGCTCGTGCTCGACTTCGACGATGCCGGCGCGTTCCGGAAATTCGCCGATGCCCATGCCGGGCTCATGCGCGAGGCGCCGATCGTGCGGTCGCCGGATGGCTGGCACATCTATGTTCGGACCCCCGCGCCGCTGGCGACGTCGAGCGTGTATCGGGGAATGCGGCGAATCGGCCATGTGAAATCGCTCGGCGGCTATGTGGTCTGTCCGCCTTCGCGCCTGGCATCGGGCGGCGGCTACGCGTGGGAAGACGGCCATTCCGTCTACGAAAAAGCGCCACCGGAAATTCCTGGCCTGAGCGCGCTGGGCCTGACGCAGGTCTCGCCATTGAAGTCCGCCTATGATCGCGCATTGGGGCGCGGCGGGTTCATCGATCACTGACATGTCCGCCCGCGTTTCAGCCCAGGGGCGGATCTCCGTCGTCATCCCGGCCCATAATGCCGGCGAGACCATCGCGCGGACATTGCGATCCCTGGCCCCCGATGCCGGCGACCTGCGGGAGATCATCCTCGTCAACGATCGCTCAAGCGACGACACGGTCGCGCACGCGAAAACGTCGGCCGAAGCGTTCGGGATGCCGCTGACCGTCATCGACGCTCAGGCCGGTTGCGCCGGCGTGGCGCGCAACTTCGGCCTGGCGGCGGCCACCGCGCCCTATGTCCATTTTCTCGATGCCGACGACGAGATGGTTTCCGGCGGATTGTCGCGGCTCCTTGCCGCGCTAGACCAAAATCCGGCGGCGGGCCTCGCCGTCGGCACCGCGATCCGGCGCACGCACGGGCTGGCCGATCTCTACAAGGTTCCGCACGGCTACGGAAACGACAGGCTGGAAAACGTCCGCCGTTACCTCCGCAACGACTTGTGGCCGATGGCGATGGGATCGGTGCTGGCGCGGCGCGAGACCATCGCCGACCTGCGGTTTCCCCAGGCAGCGGCCCTCGACGAGGACACCGTGTTCTGGGCGGCGGCCATCCGGCGTTCCGGTGTCGTCACCGCGGCGACCCCTACCCTCATCTATCATCATGACGAACCGCGCATGCGCGCGCGCTTCATCGGCGATCCCGCACCCACCTTCGCGCGCATTTCTTCCGCACTCGACACGCTCTCCGCCCACGACATCCCGTTTGCCTTCATCGAGCGGCGCAAGGCCTGGGTCGCGCTGCGCATCGCGCGGCAGCTGATCATGTTCGGCCTGTATCGCCAGGCCGCCCGGTTCCTCGACCGCGCCGCCGCCGAACCGGATTTCGCGCGGTCGTGGAAGGTGATCCAGTATCGCCTTCGAATCGGACTTGGAAAGGCCGGGCTGCTTCGCGCCCACCCCCTCGATGTGCCCCCACGCCAGCAACGAACCGGTGAAACCCGGCAATTCCTGATCGTCACCCACGATCCGGTCTGGCCGCCGGTCTCCGGTTACGACATCCGCAACTGGCTGATCGCCAGATCGCTCTCCCGGCATGGCGCCGTCGTGCTTGCCTCGGTCCGCGCGCCGGCGAGCGCGCAAACGAACATCCCCGCCATCACGCTGGCGTCCATCGCGCCAGACGGTTCCGCCGCCGGGGCGAGAAGGTTGCGGCGTTTTCGCAGCGCGATCGAACCGCGCCTGGCCGCCGGCTCGCTGACGGCACTCAACCGCCTGGTCTCGTCGCACAAGTTCGACATGACCGTCTTTGCCGGCGTCGGACTTGGCGGACTGATGCGCGCCGGAAGGGAGAGTTTCGGTGCGGTCACGTTGGACATGCACAATGTCGAAAGCGACCTGCTGCGCCAAAGGCACAAGCGTCGCGGGTTGCCAGGACGCATGGCCGGCCTGATCCAGGCCATCTGGGCGAAGCGCATCGAGCGCCGCGCGATCGAAGACGCCGATCTCGTGTTGAGCTGCTCAAGCCAGGACCGGGACCGGGCCATCGTGCTTCACCGTCCGCGCGCACCGGTCCTGATTGTCCCGAACGGTTCGCTGCGTCACGCCAACACCATCCGCGACCAGAAGGAAGCGGGTTCGCCGCCGACCATCCTTTATGCCGGGCATCTCGGCTACTGGCCGAACGTCGAGGCGGCGCAGCGCCTGGCCATGCGCATCCTGCCGCTGGTCCGCCAAAAGGTGCCAGAGGCCGGGCTCGTGCTGGCGGGACGTTCGCCGAAGCCGAGCGTCAAGGCGCTGAGCGACCTGCCGGGCGTCACGATTGTTGCCGATCCACCGGACATGGGCGCGATGCTGCGGACAGCCACGCTGACCATCGTACCGCTCGAAAGCGGCGGCGGAACCCGCATCAAGGTGCTGGAAGCGATGGTCGAGGGCGTACCGGTTGTGGCCACCCGACTCGCGGTGGAAGGGCTCGACCTGGCCGAGGGGCTCGACTACCTCGCAGCGGAAACCGACGAGGATCTGGCAGGCGCGGCCGCATCCCTTCTCCAGGACGCTGAACTGGCCAGGGCGATGAGCGAACGCGCGCGCGTGCGGGCCATCTCCGGTTTCGGCGACATGGCGATCGACGACGCGATCGACCGGGTCCTGAAGTCCGCGCACCTGCGTTCCGCCTGACACGGGCGAAGACCATTGGCGCTGATCGAACGGATGCGCGAAGACGCGGTGTTTCCGCCCTTGCGAGGCGCAGCCGATGGCCTTAATTGAAGCCCTGCGGGCGATTAGCTCAGTTGGTAGAGCGCCTCGTTTACACCGAGGATGTCGGGAGTTCGAGTCTCTCATCGCCCACCAAACAAAACCCCGGCCGAGAGGCCGGGGTTCGTGTTTGCAGACATGGTCTGGCGAAGCGAACGCTCAGTTCACAGCGTCCTTGAGGCCCTTGCCGGCGGTGAACTTCGGCACCGTGCGGGCCGGAATCTTGACCTCGGCGCCCGTCGCCGGGTTACGCCCGGTCGAAGCGGCGCGCTTGGTGACCGCGAAATTGCCGAAGCCGACGAGGCGGACGTCGCCCCCCTTCTTCAGCTCGCGGGTGATCACGTCAAAGACGGAATCAACGGCAGCCGCCGCATCCGATTTCGACAGCTTCGCCGCATCGGCGACCGCGGAAACGAGTTCTGCCTTGTTCATCTGTCCCTACCTTTCCTCTCGCGGGTTCTGATTCGGAATGCGGAATCCTGATGGGAATTTCGGCTGAAAGCCAGCCGACACCCCCCGAATTCCGCCGATTTCGGGTTAAAATGATCGAATATGCCCCTGAAAGATGCAGACCGGGCCTGAATCAGGCCCGGTCCTGTTCTGACGCCCTGTCAATGCGCCACGGCGGGCGCGGCGTCTTCCTCGATGGCCGGCGCCGGCGTTTCGGCCGTTTCCTTCCATTCGATCGGCTCCGGCATGCGGGTCAGCGCATGGCGCAGCACCTCTCCGGCACGCCCGACGGGCACGATTTCCAGTCCGCTTTTCACGTTGTCCGGAATCTCGGCCAGGTCCTTGGCGTTCTCCTCGGGGATCAGCACCTTCTTGATGCCGCCGCGAAGCGCCGCCAGCAGCTTCTCCTTCAGGCCGCCGATCGGCAGCACCCGTCCGCGCAACGTGATCTCGCCGGTCATGGCGATATCGGAGCGCACCGGAATGCCGGTCAACACCGAGACGATCGCCGTCATCATGGCGACGCCGGCCGATGGTCCGTCCTTCGGGGTCGCCCCCTCCGGCACGTGGACGTGGATGTCGCGCTTGTCTAACAGCGGCGGCTCGATGCCGAATTCGATCGCCCGCGAGCGCACATAGGAGGCGGCCGCCGAGATCGATTCCTTCATCACGTCGCGCAGGTTGCCGGTGACGGTCATCCGGCCCTTGCCAGGCATCATGACGCCTTCGATGGTGAGCAGCTCGCCGCCGACCTCAGTCCAGGCGAGGCCCGTGACGACGCCGACCTGGTCCTCGCCCTCGGCAACGCCGAAGCGGTAGCGCGGCACGCCAAGATAGTCGGCGATGTTCTTCTCCGTCACCTTCACGGCCTTCTTGTTGCCCTTGAGGATCTCGGTCACGGCCTTGCGCGCCAGCGTGTTGAGCTCGCGCTCGAAGTTACGGACGCCGGCCTCGCGCGAATAGGTGCGCACGATCTCGCGCAGCGCGTTGTCGGACACCGAAAACTCCTTCGGCTTCAGCGCATTGTCGCGCACGACCTTGGGCATCAGGTGCCGCTTGGCGATCTCGATCTTCTCATCCTCGGTGTAACCGGCGATGCGGATGATCTCCATGCGGTCCATCAGCGGCGGCGGAATGTTGAGCGTGTTCGCCGTGGTGATGAACATCACGTCGGACAGGTCGTATTCCACTTCCAGATAGTGGTCCATGAAGGTCGAGTTCTGCTCGGGATCCAACACCTCCAGCAGGGCCGACGACGGATCGCCGCGGAAATCCATGCCCATCTTGTCGATCTCGTCGAGCAGGAAGAGCGGATTGGACTTCTTGGCCTTCTTCATCGACTGGATGACCTTGCCGGGCATCGAGCCGATATAGGTGCGGCGGTGGCCGCGGATTTCGGCCTCGTCGCGCACGCCGCCGAGCGCCATGCGCACGAATTCGCGCCCCGTCGCCTTGGCGATCGACTTGCCGAGCGAGGTCTTGCCGACGCCGGGCGGGCCGACGAGGCAGAGGATCGGGCCCTTGATCTTCGCCTGGCGGCTCTGCACCGCGAGGTACTCGACGATGCGGTCCTTGACCTTGTCGAGGCCGTAATGGTCGGCGTCGAGCACTTCCTGGGCGAATTTCAGGTCATGGCGCACCTTGGAGCGCTTCTGCCACGGAATGGACAGCAGCCAGTCGAGGTAATTGCGCACGACCGTGGCTTCCGCCGACATCGGCGACATGGTGCGAAGCTTCTTGACCTCGGCCAGCGCCTTTTCGCGCGCCTCCTTGGTCAGCTTGGTTTTCTTGATGCGCTCCTCGAATTCGGCGGCCTCGTCGCGGCCGTCCTCGCCCTCGCCGAGCTCCTTCTGGATCGCCTTCATCTGCTCGTTGAGGTAGTATTCGCGCTGGGTCTTCTCCATCTGGCGCTTGACGCGCGAACGGATGCGCTTTTCCACCTGGAGCACGGAAATCTCCGACTCCATGAAGCCCATCGCCTTCTCGAAGCGCTCCTTGACCGACAGCGTGGCGAGCAGCGCCTGCTTGTCCGAAATCTTGATGGCGAGATGGGAGGCGATGGTGTCGGCGAGTTTGGAATGGTCCTCGATCTGGGCCGCCGCCGAAGCGACGTCCTGGGACACCTTCTTGTTGAGCTTCACGTAATTTTCGAAATCGGCGACGACCGAACGCGCCAGCGCCTCGATCTCGACGCGCTCGTCCTCGGGCTCCTCGAGGAGGACCGCCTCCGCCTGATGATAGGATTCATTGTCGACAAAGCGCGTCAGCCTTGCGCGCGAGGTGCCCTCGACCAGCACCTTGACGGTGCCGTCCGGCAATTTCAGCAGTTGCAGGACATTGGCGATCGTGCCGACATCGTAGATCGCGTCGGGCTTGGGATCGTCGTCGCTGGCATTGATCTGCGTGGCGAGGAGGATCTGCTTGTCCGATCCCATGACCTCTTCGAGCGCGCGAATGGATTTCTCGCGGCCAACGAACAGCGGCACGATCATGTGGGGGAAGACCACGATATCGCGCAACGGCAGGACGGGATGGACATTCCCCTGCTTCGTCGGACCGGTGGTCGGAACGGACTTCGTCATTTTCGCCTCGCTTTCGCGGCCGCTTCGCGCAGCCCGCGATTCTTATTGATCTTAGCGGCTGCATCCACTTCCGCCTACCGCCCGAATTGGCGCGGGATGGCGAGACGAGAACGACCCGCGAACGACAAGTGGAGAGTTGCCGGGGTGATTGCAAGGGCACGGCCGGACCGGCAAACAAAAACGGCGCCCGAAGGCGCCGTTGCCGTCAGCGAGCGCCTCAGGCGCTGGCCGCGCCCTTCTTTTCCTTCTCGGCGTAGATGTAGAGCGGCCGCGCGCTGCCCGTCACCACGTCGTCGGAAATGACCACCTCCTGGACGCCATCGAGTGCGGGAAGCTCGAACATCGTCTCCAGCAGGATCGCCTCCATGATGGAGCGCAGGCCGCGCGCGCCGGTCTTGCGCTCGATCGCCTTCTTGGCGATGGCGCTGAGCGCATCGGCATGGAACGTCAGTTCGACATTCTCCATCTCGAACAGGCGCTGGTACTGCTTGACGAGCGCGTTCTTGGGCTCCGAAAGGATCTGGATCAGCGCCGGCTCGTCGAGATCTTCCAGCGTGGCGAGAACCGGCAGACGGCCGACGAATTCGGGGATCAGGCCGAATTTCAGCAGGTCCTCGGGTTCGACCATGCGGAAAAGCTCGCCGGTGCGGCGATCTTCCGGGCTTTCCACCTTGGCGGAGAAGCCGATGGAGGTCTTGCGGCCGCGGTCGGAGATGATGCGCTCCAGACCGGCGAAGGCGCCGCCGCAGATGAACAGGATGTTGGTCGTGTCGACCTGCAGGAACTCCTGCTGGGGATGCTTGCGGCCGCCCTGGGGCGGCACGGAGGCGACGGTGCCTTCCATGATCTTCAGCAGCGCCTGCTGCACGCCCTCGCCCGACACGTCGCGGGTGATCGACGGGTTATCGGACTTGCGCGAGATCTTGTCGACTTCGTCGATGTAGACGATGCCGCGCTGGGCACGCTCGACATTGTAATCGGCCGACTGGAGCAGCTTGAGGATGATGTTCTCGACGTCCTCGCCGACATAGCCGGCCTCGGTCAGTGTCGTCGCGTCGGCCATGGTGAAGGGCACGTCGATGATGCGGGCGAGCGTCTGGGCGAGCAGCGTCTTGCCACAACCCGTCGGGCCGATCAGCAGAATGTTCGATTTCGCCAGCTCGACGTCGTTGTTCTTCTGCGCATGCGCCAGTCGCTTGTAATGGTTGTGGACGGCCACAGACAGCACGCGCTTGGCGTGGCTCTGACCGATCACGTAGTCGTCGAGGACATTCATGATCTCCTGCGGCGAAGGCACGCCCTCGCGCGACTTGGCGACCGAGGTCTTGTTCTCCTCGCGGATGATGTCCATGCACAGTTCGACGCACTCGTCGCAGATGAACACCGTCGGGCCCGCGATGAGCTTGCGAACCTCGTGCTGGCTCTTGCCGCAGAACGAGCAGTACAGCGTGTTCTTGGAGTCGCCGCCGCTGCTATTGCCAACCTTGCTCATTGCCCAGTCCCTCGGATCTCCCGGAGGGCGGATCGCCGCCCTTGTTTCCGGCTTTCTTAAAACACTCCGCCCGCCTTCACAACGGATTCGACCTGCCGGCTCATTTTGATCCGGCTCATCGGCGTGTGGTCAACCCCCTCGGCCGCCATTGTAGAAGGCTAAGCCAATGAAGCTCAACATAGACTTAACAATGGCCGCCCGTGCGCCACAGCCCGGCCGCTTGCGCCGGTCGGGGCGCGCCGACGGTAAAAATCAGGCCTTCGCCGGCGCTTCGAGCGAATCGCGCGACGAAATGACCTTGTCGATCAGTCCGAATTCCTTGGCCTCGTCGGAGGTCATGAAGTGGTCGCGGTCGAGCGTGCGCTCGATCGTGTCGTAGTCGCGGCCCGTGTGCTGGACATAGACCTCGTTCAAGCGACGCTTCAGCTTGATGATGTCCTGAGCGTGGCGCTCGATGTCCGAAGCCTGGCCCTGGAAGCCGCCGGAGGGCTGGTGCACCATGATCCGCGCGTTCGGCGTGGCGAAGCGCATGTCCTTGTGACCGGCCGTCAGCAGCAGCGAACCCATCGAGGCAGCCTGGCCGATGCACAGCGTCGAGACGGCCGGCTTGATGAACTGCATGGTGTCGTAGATCGCCATGCCGGAGGTAACGATACCGCCGGGCGAATTGATGTAGAGCGCGATTTCCTTCTTCGGGTTCTCCGACTCCAGGAACAGCAACTGGGCGCAGACCAGCGTCGCCATGCCGTCCTCGATCGGCCCGGTGATGAAGATGATGCGCTCTTTCAGCAGGCGCGAGAAGATATCGTAGGCGCGTTCGCCGCGGTTGGTCTGCTCGACCACCATGGGCACGAGGTTCAGGGCGGTCTCGACGGGATTCGGCATTATGATCTTCCCCGGTGACGGCGGCGGGAATCGCGCGGCCATTTGCTGCTAGATAAGTGTTCCCCTCGGCCCGCCGCAAGGGCGGGCCCTTCAGGCCCTGTAAGCAACGCCGGTTAACTTGATCTGAACCCGTTCATTCGGCCGGCTTGGACGGCATTGCTCCGACCCGCGCCAACAGGCCCTTGGATGGGATATCCGGCATCTCAAAGGGAAGCCGCGACAACCGCTGCGCTTCTGCCATCGGCAAACCGAGGCCCAGCAGGAGCGTCTCGGCGACCTCGGATCCAAAATCGGCGGATACGTCCCCCGATACAAGCGCCTGCATGGCGCCGACCGTCAGCCCCCCGATTAGCATCATTGGAATCTCCCGGTTCGTCCGGCGGAAGCGTCCCGTCGCAAGTCCCCGATCGACATTGGGGCCGACGATGGCAAAGAATGCGTGCCCTGACTGCGAAACGGGCCATCCCGCCCGCACGATGAACCGGGCCAGGATCGGGCAGCGGCGGGCGAAGCCAAGTACCGCGCGTAATCCGATCGCGGCACGTTCCGCTGGATCGGAGCGGTCGAGAACCGAAGCGTTTACAGTTCGAATCAGGTCGTCGGCCAGTTCCTGGGCCACTTCCCGCAACAGTTCCGAGGGCGCGGCGAAATATTTGTAGAATGAGCCGCGCGCCACCCCGGCTGCCCGAACGATATCATCGACCGTCGCCGTCTCCGGTCCTTTGTCAGCCATGACATCCAACGCCGATTGCAGCAGGCGGGCGCGCATGCGCTCCCGTTTCTCGGCCGCAACGCGAACTCGATGATCTTGCATCGCCACACATTATCTCCACATTGACGATAATGTCACTATGACATATTTGTCATTGTATCCTGCACCAAATTCCCGAGAGGAGCGAATGATGAGAAACCGTCTGATCTGGGCCATCCTCGGCCTTTTCGCCCTGTTTGCGGCGGCCAAACCCCTGTTGTTCGACACGCCTCTCTTCGCACTGGTTCCGGCGATCACAATCTCCGTGCCAATCGCATTCGTGCTCCTGCATGCGCCGGCCGAGATCGGTTGGAAGAGGCTCGGCGTTTTCTTCGCGCTCACCTTCGCCATCAGCTGGACCTACGAATCGCTGTCCATTGCAACCGGATTTCCCTTCGGCCACTACCATTACACCGATACGCTGGGGCCGAAACTCGGCACCGTCCCGTTGCTCATTATGCCGGCATATTTCGGTGTATGTTATGTCTCGTGGACAATCGCCCGCCTCCTGCTTGACCACGGTCGCCCGGACCGCGCCCGTAGCGGACCGGTCGCCATCGCGCTCGTGGCTTCCTTCGTCATGGTGATGTGGGACCTGGCGATGGATCCCGCACGCGCCACAGTGGCGCAGGCCTGGATCTGGCATGACGGCGGTGCGTATTTCGGCGTTCCTTTCAGCAATTTCGCCGGCTGGTTCCTCTGCGTCGCCACCATCTTTCTGGCGTACGCCACCGTCGCGCCACGGATCGCCGCGCCGCGAGAAATGCCGGATCGCATTGCCTTCGCCCAGACGCTCGGCCTCTATGGCGCGATCTTCGTCGAATTCCTCTCGTCCGCCGCGGCGGGATGGAGCGGCACTGTCGCCGACGCCACCGGACAGGTGTGGAATCTGCGCGACATCTATCAGTCGCTTGGCCTGGTCTCCATCTTCACCCTGGGCTTCGTTCTGGTGTTGGGGGGCCTCGCTCTTCACCGGACAAGGGGATGACAGCCCCTGTCCCTACGATGCCGGCGCATTAAGGTTTCCTGAAAAATCGGCTGGCGCAAAGACTTGCGGCGCGCGAAACTCGGCAAAATGGTGCAGGGAGTAAGCGTCATGGCGTCCATTCTGATACGATCGGCCTTGGCCAGCGCGGCCATTCTGGGTCTTGCCTCGCAGACCGAAGCGGGCAGCAGGCCGATCGCCTGCTACGAGGAAGTTTCCAATCCCGCCGTCTATGCCACGGTGACGGAGCGCGTGCTCGTCAAGCCCGCCTCGTCCTACGAGGTGGTGCGGCCGGCCATCTACGGCACGCGCACGCGCTTCGTCGAAGTCGAGCCGAAGCATGTGGTCGAGCAGGTTTCCCCGGCCGTGGTCAAGACCGTACACCGCAAGGTCAAGGTCAAGCCGTCAGGAACGGCGTGGGAATGGCGCAAGATCGACGGGCGCAAGGTGCTGTGCGAGGTCGAGCGTCCGGCTGTCTGGACGACCGTCGCCGAGACGGTGGTCGTCAGAAAGGAGCGCATCAAGCACGTCGTCGTTCCGGCGCGCTATGAACGCGTCACCGAGACCGTCGTCATCAAACCGGAGCGCGTGTCGACCGTCACCACGCCGGCCGAATACGCCAACGTTTCCCGGCGCGTGCTCGTCTCGGAAGGCGGCACTTCCTGGCGCAAGGTCAAGATCAAGGGCCACTGCCGCTGAACCGGCACAATCGGGCTTGCCCGCGGCCGCGACCGCGGGCAAAGCTGCCGGCATGATCCTTCTCCCGCCTTCCTTCCGGCTCGCCGATAGCCGGCTTTCGCTCGATCCGCGCGACCCCGCCTTCGTCAACGATCCCTGGCCCGCTTATGCGGCGCTACATGCGGCAGGCAGCGTATTCTATTGGGAAGACTACGGAATCTGGTGTGTCGGCGGTTACGATGACGTCAATCGCCTGCTGCGCGACAAGCGGCTCGGACGCGAGAATCGGTGGGGTGCCCCCCTCAACGCACAGCCGGGGCGCGAGCACCTGAGGGATTTCGACCGCGTCGAATCCGGTTCGATCCTCGAACGCGAGCCGCCGGCGCATACCAGGCTGCGCTCACTGCTGACGCGCGCCTTCGTCTCGCGCCAGGTGGAGCGGTTGCGTCCGCGCGTCGAGGCGCTCGCCCGCGAACTCGTCGACGCGTTCCCCTCGGACCGGCCCTTCGACCTGCTGACCGATTTCGCCACGCCCATCCCGCTCGTCGTCATCTGCGAATTGCTCGGCATCCCGGTGGAGATGGGGCCGCAGCTCATCGACTGGAGCCACGCGATGGTGGCCATGTATACGCGCCGCGCCGACATGGAGACGCAGCGGCGTGCCAACACGGCGGCGGCGGAATTCGCCGCCTTTGTCACCGGCTACGTCGCCGATCGCCGCCGCCGGCCCGGCGACGACCTGCTGTCGCTGCTGATCTCAGCGCGCGACCAGGGCGATAAACTCTCCGACGACGAACTCGTCTCGACCACGGTCCTGCTGCTCAACGCGGGCCATGAAGCGACGGTCCACCAGACCGGAAACGCGGTGAAGACCCTCCTCGACCAGGGCGGAGACCCACGCCGCTTCTTCGCGTCGCCCGAGCATACCGAAGCGACGGTGGAGGAATGCCTGCGCATCGAGGCGCCGCTGCACATGTTCACCCGTTACGTTTACGAGGACTTCGAGGCGACCCCGGGCGTGACGGTCAGGTCGGGGGAATCCATCGGGCTGCTGCTCGGGATGGCCAACCGGGACCCCCTCGCCTTCGCGGCGCCGGACGCCTTCCGGCCCGGACGGACGGACCAGAAAAACGTCACGTTCGGCGCGGGTATCCATTTCTGCATCGGCGCGCCGCTTGCCCGCGTCGAGATACAGGCCGGGCTGAAGGTGCTGTTTGAACGCCTGCCGCATTTGCGTCTGGCCGGGCCGGCGCGCTACCGTGATTCCTACCATTTCCACGGGTTGGACCGGCTGGAGGTCGAAGGATGAAGCACCGTTTTCCCCTGGCCTTGGTGATCGCGCTTTCAGCGGTCGGGGGCGCCGTGGCCGATGAGCTGACAACGCCGATCCCCGCGGCGCCGGCGGCGCCGGAATCGGTGATGGCGCGCGATGTCGCCACGACGCTCGGTTTGCCGGAACCGCAGGAGGTGGCGACCATCGACCTCGACAATGACGGCTTTCCCGAGCTTCTCGGCGTCGGCGAAGGTGGCGCCCGCGTCTTCCGCCTCGACGCCAAGGCGTGGCGGGATATCGCCAACGGGCAATTCCCGGCGGTGCGGTCGCTCGGCGAACTGACCTTTTCGGAACGCCGGTTCAACGGCATGCCGTTGATTTCGGTCGGCGGCGCGACGTTCGCCGTCTCCGGCGGCAACTACAAGCCGCTCGATTCGATTGCCCCGGCCACCTTCGACCTCGGCGCGTTCCAGGCGGCGTGCGAGAAATCCCAGGACATTTCCATGGCGCTGGAGGACAACAACGCGCCGGCATCCGACGCGGCGTCGTTTTGCACATGCATCGGCGGCGCGTGGCAGGCGCGCAATCCCGATCAGTCCTATTTCGACACCTATGTGCGCGAGCTCGGCGGCGATTATCGCAACACCGATCGCGACGACCGGGCCAAGACCGACACGTTGATCAGCCTCATCGACGAAGGCCTGTACGACTGCAAGGCGACGCGAGGTTGGTCGGTCGAACCACCCCTGCCGTCGGGGCAGCCGATGTTCGACGGCAAGCCGCAGCCGGACAGCGTCGCCGGCTTCGTCGACGCCTGCCGCGCACAGGACTGGCTGATCGCCGGCAAGTCGGTCGGCACGCCGGACCGTGCGCTCGGCCTTTGCGGATGCGTGGCAGGCTCTCTCGCGCTCAACGGCATGTCGGGCAAGGGCTTCGAGATGATCGCGGCGCTCTATTCCGGCGAACGTTCCGAAAACGAGATCAACGAGGAAGACCCCTCCGCAGTCGCGGCCAGCGATGAGGTCGCCGGCGCCTGCGTCAAGGCATTGCCCTACCGCTGACGCCTCACAGGCGGATCACATATTCCTTTCGGGTGGTCTCGACCACTTGCCACGTGCCCTTGAAGCCGGGGCGAAGGACGAAGGCGTCGCCGGCCTTCACGGTCCGGGCTTCGCCACCATCCTCGGTCAGGACGGAGACGCCCGAGAGGATATGGCAGAATTCCCATTCATCATAGGAAATCCGCCATGTGCCGGGTGTCGATTGCCAGACGCCGCAATAAAGTCCGTCGCGCTCTTCCGCATTCCAGGTCGTGTGAACCGGATCGCCGGCGATCACCTTTGCCGGGTCGGGACGCGAAACTTCGGGCTCCGCCGTCGTTTCGCCGATTGGAAGAAAATGAACGTGCGTCATGTCACCTCGCCTGCCGTCATGCCGGGCCATTTCGCCAGGCGAAATAAACTTGTCGATCTTCATGCCTGGTCAACACCTGTCCATTATGGTTGTCCGGTCGATCCCGACAACCAGCAAGAAGGAACCCGGCGATGATCGGTAGTTCAGACGCGCGACGGGTAAACGTTTCCATCGTCATGGTCGACGGGTCGACCCGGGTCGGCAGCGTCAAGTGCGGCGCGTCGGGGCGGCTGGATTCGGTCCTGCTGACCGACGCCCCGTTTATTGAATTCCAGCCCGATGAAGGCGACGTGGGATTCCTGGCCAAGGGCCACATCATCTCCGTCACTCCGATCAAGGAAAGCCGGTAGTAGCGAGGTCCGGGCCGTTCGCGCAAAAGGAACCGGCGAAAACCTGACGGTTTCCGCCGGGTACTTTTTCGGTGCCGATCAACCGGATCAAAGCCTGTCAGCCGACCTTCGCCAGCGCCTGCTCGATATCGGCGATGATGTCGGCGGCGTCCTCGATGCCGATCGACAGTCGCACCACGTCCGGTCCGGCGCCGGCGGCGATCTTCTGCTCGTCGGACAGCTGGCTGTGCGTTGTCGATGCCGGATGGATGACCAGCGAACGCGTATCGCCGATATTGGCGAGATGCGACAGCAGATCGAGGCTCTCGACGAACTTCACCCCGGCGGCGTGCCCGCCCTTGATGCCGAAGGTGAAGACCGAGCCCGCGCCCTTCGGCGAGTATTTCTGCTGCAGCGCGTGGTTGGGATCGTCGGAGAGGCCGGGGTACGACACCCAGGCGACCTTCGGATGCTTCTTCAGCCACAACGCGATCGCCAGCGCGTTGTCGCAGTGGCGCTGCATCCGGAGCGGCAGCGTCTCGATGCCGGTGGCGATCAGGAAGGCGTTGAAGGGCGCGATCGCCGGGCCGAGGTCGCGCAGGCCGAGCACGCGGCAGGCAATCGCGAAGGCGAAATTGCCGAAGGTCTCGTGCAGCACCACGCCGTTGTATTCCGGCCTCGGTGACGACAGCATCGGGTAGTTGCCCGATTTCGACCAGTCGAAGGTGCCGCCGTCGACGATGACGCCGCCCATGGAATTGCCATGACCGCCCATGAACTTGGTCAGCGAGTGAACGACGATGTCGGCGCCGTGCACGATCGGGCGGATGAGGTAGGGCGTCGCCATGGTGTTGTCGACGATCAGCGGCAGGCCGTGGCGGTGGGCCACGTCGGCAATGGCCGCGATGTCGGTGAAGGTGCCGCCGGGATTGGCCAGGCTCTCGATGTAGACAGCCTTGGTCTTGCCGTCGATCTGCTTCTCGATGTCGGCCGGGTCGGAGGCGTCGGCCCAGCGCACCGTCCAGCCGAAGCTCTTGAAGGAATGGCCGAACTGGTTGATCGAGCCGCCATAGAGGCGGCGCGCGGCGACGAAATTCTCGCCCGGCTGCATGATGGTGTGGAAGACGAGCATCTGCGCCGCATGGCCCGACGCCACGGCGAGCGCCGCGGTGCCGCCTTCGAGTGCCGCCACGCGCTCCTCGAGCACCGCCTGCGTCGGGTTCATGATGCGGGTGTAGATGTTGCCGAACGCCTTCAGCGCAAACAGCGAGGCGGCGTGCTCGGTGTCGTTGAAGACATAAGCCGTGGTCTGGTAGATCGGCGTGGCGCGGGCGCCGGTGGCCGGATCCGGCTTGGCGCCGGCGTGAACGGCGAGCGTGTCGAACCCGGGCGTGCGGTCGGTCATCATTTCCTCCTGAGGGGATAAAATCTTTTCCGCGCCACTATCTCCGGACGAAGGGCGGGCGTCAAAAACAATTGTTGCGCCGTTTGCCCGAAATCGGAAACGTCACGCGACCGTCACACCGGTCGCCTAGAAAGAATTTGCGCGGGCTGGTCGACCACGGATGTACTGGCGGCCCGCCCGCAGCCGGAGCGCAAGACGCCCGGTTCGGGAAAAGCGGGGCAGAAGCTCCGCTTTTTTTCGTTCAGCTCCG
>WBZS01000602.1_pt1 | contig 41293 bp, 40 predicted proteins | sample 5204201 | NCBI WGS metagenome assembly WBZS01 (sample SAMN12344357, study PRJNA552823) | activated sludge metagenome | biome: Activated sludge suspended growth; feature: Nitrification reactor; material: Wastewater; isolation source: activated sludge from nitrification reactor of wastewater...
GTGCCCCGTGCGACCAGACTCGCCCCCACCGCATCCGCTTCGGCGAGCAACACCCCAACCAGGGCACCCAAACGGTCGTGTTCCCGACGGGCCGACTCCACCAACCCCAACCGGGCCTCAGCCGACAAACCACCACGGTCCACACCCGCGAGCGCATCCAAAGCGCCGCGGATCCTGCTGATCGCGCTGCTCGTGGGGCACCCTCCGACGTCCATACCCCCACCCTAAACACCCCCACCGACAGAATCGAACGATCGAGTGTTGTCCGATTGTTGTCCGTTCCACGCACCACTACCGGTAAGGCCATCGACGCGGCATGCTGGTCGACATGAACACACCAGCAATCGAACAAACCCTCCACGAGCACCTCCGCGTCGCGGAGCTAAGCTGCGTGCGCAGGTCGGGACACTGAGTCGAGAAAGCTTGTCGGCAAGGAGAGTCGAGAAACGCCTGTCGGGAAGGTGAGCCGCGAGCGCCTGTCGGGGCCGACGCGTCCGGCGTTGTCGTCCAGCGGGCGAGCTACTGACGGCCCTTCGGCAGGCTCAGGGATCGTGTGGAGCCCTTCTTCGACAGGCTCACGCATCGTCTAGAGCTCTTCGACAGGCTCAGGGATCGTGTAGAGGAGCCGAGCCACGAGCGCCTGCGAGCCGCGCCGGGAAGCTGAGACGCGAGCGCCGCTCGTCGAAGCCGGGTCAAAGCAGCAGGCCCGCCCAGAACGCGGCGTAGCACGCCAGGCTGGCCCACGCGACGGTGTCCCTGATCGGCTTCGGTGCATCCAGTGCCACGAGGGCGCCGAACAGTGCCAGCAGGGCCCACGTCGCGGGGTGTCCCCAGCGGATGGCTGCGGCTTGCAGTCCGTGCGTCTGGTCAGCCTGCTCGGGCACGACGAAGAGCCACACCACGGTGAGTCCTGTGGCGACCATGGCCCCGACCAAGCCGAGCACCCGGCGTCGTCGCCACGGCGGCAGTGGGTTGACGGGGCTCGGCGCGTCGGTGGATCGCGCGCGCTCCGGCTGAGTCATGCGGCGACGCTAGCCCGCCGCGCGGCGTCCGGCCTCGGGGGTCACCCCGATGGGGTCCCGCGAATGACTCGGGAGATCGGCGGGCAACCGACCCTTCGGCGGCCGGTGCGCGACCGGCGTGCCGACAGCGACTCCGCCCATCGCCGAACGAACGGCTCACCCCACGGGCGGGTTGTCCGGGTCGGTGACGCGCACGAGCGTGGACTTGCCGAACAGGCTCTCCACCAGGTCGACGGCGAGCTCAGCGGTGGCGTTGCGCATGTCCAGGGCCGGGTTCACTTCGACGAGGTCGACGGACCCGAGGCGTCCGGTGTCCGCGATCATCTCCATGCACAGCTGCGCTTCGCGGTACGTGGGTCCGCCGACGACGGGGGTGCCGACGCCCGGGGCGACGGTAGGGTCGACGAAGTCGAGATCCAAGCTCAGGTGGAGGTGCGTGTCGGCGTCCACCGAGCCGAGCACGCGGCGCATGGCCTTCCGCATGCCCACCTCGTCGAGGTAGCGCATGTCGTACACGGCCACACCCAACTCGCTCAGGAACCGCTTCTCGCCCGGATCGACGCTGCGCAACCCAACCTGGTGCACCTGGTCGAACGTGATGGCCGGCGTGACGTCGGACAACCCGGTCAGCTCGTCCGGCCCGTGCCCCAGCAGGCAGGCAACCGGCATGCCGTGCACGTTGCCGGACGGGGTCATGGTGTGGGTGTTGATGTCGGCGTGGGCGTCCATCCAGATGATCAGCAGCTTGCGGCCCGCGGCGCGGCAGTGGGCGGCGACGGCGCTGATCGAGCCGATCGCCAGGCAGTGGTCGCCGCCGAGCACGATCGGCAGCCGGCCGGCCGCCAACTCGGCGGCCACGGCATCCCGCAGCGCGGTGTTCCAGGCGACGACCTCGGGCAGGTGCCGATAGCCGTCGACGGGCGGGGCCATCGGGTTGGGGGGGCCGGTCAGGTCGCCGGTGTCGTGGACGTCGCGGCCCAGTGCGCGCAGCGCCCGGCCGATGCCGGCGACGCGCAGGGCGCCCGGGCCGAGACGACAACCGGCCACGCTCGCGCCGATGTCAGTGGGAACTCCGATGAGGGCCAACTCCATGCGCGCAGTCTTCCGCCGCCGAGGCCCGGACGGCAAGGCGGACCGGCCGGGACCGTGCCCAGCCCGGCCCGGACGGCCAAGGCCCGCCCAGGCGTCGGACCGAAGTCCCCAAGCACGGACGCCCTGACAACCTCGTCCCCGGCACGCCCGGCGGGCCGGGCGGGGAAGTGTCGGGAGTCCGGGTTAGGGTGTGGTCCCTGGGAGGTTGACCACCGCACATGACCGCTGAGTTCGTACACCTGCACTGCCATTCCGAATACTCGATGCTGGACGGCGCCGCCCGCCTCAAAGACCTCGTCAAGAGGTGCGAACAACTGGGCATGAACGCGCTGGCCGTCACCGACCACGGCAACGTGTTCGGCGCTTACGAGTGGTACAACACCGCCAAGGGCAGCTCCGTGAAGCCGATCGTCGGGCTGGAGGCCTACCTCACCCCGAAGACGCACCGCAGCGAGCGCAAGCGAGTCCAGTTCGGCGACGGGACCGGCGACGACGTGGCGTCCAAGGGCGCGTACACCCACATGACGATGTGGGCGTCGACGACCGAGGGCATGCGGAACCTGTTCCGGCTCAGCTCGATGAGCTCGCTGGAGGGGTTCTTCTACAAGCCGCGCGCCGACCGCGAGCTGCTGAACCGCTACGCGCCGGGCCTGATCGGCACCACGGGGTGCCCGTCGGGGGAGGTGCAGACCTACCTGCGGCTCGGCCAGTTCGACCAGGCGCTGGCCTCGGCGTCCGAGTTCCGCGACATCTTCGGGGCCGGCAACTTCTACGTCGAGCTGATGGACCACGGGCTCGACATCGAAGACCGGGTCCGTGAAGACCTGCTGCGGCTGGCGTCCCGGCTCAACCTGCCGGTGGTGGCCACGAACGACCTGCACTACGTGCACGCCTCGGACGCCGACGACCACGACACGCTGCTGTGCGTCAGCTCCGGGTCCAACAAGGACACCCCCGGCCGGTTCAAGTTCGACGGCTCCGGCTACTACCTGAAGTCGCCCGAGGAGATGCGCGCGCTGTTCGCGCACCTGCCCGAGGCGTGCGACAACACCCTCGCGATCGCCGAGCGCTGCACGGTCGAGTTCACCGAGGGCATGGGCACCTATATGCCCCGCTTTCCGCTGCCCGCGGGCCACACGGAGGAGAGCTGGTTCGTCCACGAGGTGGACCGGGGGCTGGCCGCGCGCTTCCCGGGCGGCGTTCCCGAGTACGCCACCCGCCAGGCCGAGTTCGAGACCCGGGTGATCGTCGACAAGGGTTACGCCGGCTACTTCCTGGTGGTCGCCGACTACATCCGCTGGGCCAAGGACAACGGCATCCGCGTCGGCCCCGGTCGCGGGTCGGGCGCCGGCTCGATGTGCGCGTTCGCGATGCGCATCACCGACCTGGACCCGGTGCCCCACGGCCTGATCTTCGAGCGCTTCCTCAACCCCGAACGCCCCTCGATGCCCGACTTCGACGTCGACTTCGACGAGCGCCGCCGGGGCGAGGTGATCCGCTACGTCACCGAGAAGTACGGCGACGACCGCGTCTGCCAGATCGTCACGTACGGCACGATCAAGGCCAAGCAGGCCATCAAGGACGCCGGCCGCGTCCTCGGCAAGCCGTTTGCCCTCGGCGAACAGATCACGAAGGTCTACACGCCCCCGGTCCAGGGCAAGGACGTCTCCATCGCCGACGTGTTCGAGACCACCCACGAGCGCTACGGCGAGGGCACCGAGTTCCGCGACCTGTACGAGGGCGACCCCGAGGTGCGCGAGGTCGTCGACACGGCGCGCGGCATCGAGGGGCTCAAGCGACAGTGGGGCGTGCACGCGGCCGGCGTGATCATGTCGAGCGTGCCGCTGATCGACGTCATCCCGATCATGAAGCGCGAGCAGGACGGCCAGATCATCACCCAGTTCGACTACCCGAGCTGCGAGGCGCTCGGCCTGGTCAAGATGGACTTCCTGGGCCTGCGCAACCTGACCATCCTCGACGACGCCGTCGCCAACGTGACGATCAACCGCGGCGTCGACCTCGACCTGGACGCCCTGGCCCGCGAACCCACGGACGCCGCCACCTACGAGCTGCTGGCCCGCGGCGACACCCTCGGGGTGTTCCAGTTCGACGGCTCGGGCTACCGCGCCCTGTGCCGGCTGATGCGTCCCGACCAGTTCGCCGACATCACCGCTCTGGGCGCGCTCTACCGACCGGGCCCGATGGGCACGAACACCCACGTCAACTACGCGATGCGCAAGAACGGCCAGCAGGCGGTGACGCACATCCATCCCGAGCTCGCCGAACCGTTGGAGCGGCTGCTGGGGGAGACCTACGGCCTGCTCGTCTACCAGGAGCAGGTGATGCAGATCGCCCAGGAGTTGGCCGGCTACAGCCTCGGCGCCGCCGACCTGCTGCGCCGCGCGATGGGCAAGAAGAAGAAGTCGGTGTTGGACGCCGAGTTCGCCAACTTCGAGTCCGGCATGAAGGCACAGGGCTACAGCGGCGCCGCCGTGAACGCCCTGTGGGAGACGATGGTCCCCTTCTCGGCGTACGGCTTCAACAAGAGCCACGCCGCCGCGTACGGGGTGGTCTCCTACTGGACGGCCTACCTCAAGGCCCACTACCCGGCCGAGTACATGGCCGCCCTGCTGGAGTCCGTGCGCGACGACAAGGACAAGTCGGCCGTCTACCTGGCCGAATGTCGCCACATGGGCATCCGGGTACTGCCGCCGGACGTCAACGAGTCCCAGGGCCGGTTCACGCCCGTGGGCACCGACATCCGCTTCGGGCTGGGCGCCATCCGTAACGTGGGCGACAACGTCGTGCGGGGCATCGTCGAGGCGCGCGCCGAGCACGGCCCCGCCCGCGACTTCGACGACTTCCTCGCCCACGTGCCCGCGGTCGTCTGCAACAAGCGGGTCATCGAGTCGCTGATCAAGGCCGGCGCGTTCGACTCCCTCGGCCACACCCGCCGGGGCCTCATGGAGGTCTTCGAGAGCCGCGTGGACGAGGTCGTCGACCTCAAGCGCAACCAGGCCTGGGGCCAGGACGACCTGTTCGCCGACCTGATGGCGGACGCCGGCGCCGGGGCCGGGGCGCTGCGGGCGGCGCCCGTGCCCAACATCGCCGAGTGGGAGAAGATGACCCGGCTCGCGTTCGAGCGGGAGATGCTGGGCCTCTACGTCAGCGACCATCCGCTGCAGGGCCTCGAGCACGTGCTGTCCGCCAACCGCGACCTGGGCCTAGACCAGCTCTCGGCCGAGGACGGCCCCCGCGACGGCACGGTCACCATCTGCGGCATGATCACGGCCATCGCGCGCAAGCAGACCAAGGACGGCAAGATCTGGGCGATCCTCACGGTGGAGGACCTGGACGCCTCCATCGAGGTCATGGTCTTCAACAAGGTGTACACCCCGGTCGCGCTGTCGCTGGGCACCGACGTGGTCGTTCGCATCCGGGGGCGCCTGCGCGAGCGTGACGAGTCGGTCGAGGTGACGGCCACCGACGTCACGTTCCCCGACGTCAGCCAATCCCCGGCCGGTCCGGTGACGATCTCCCTGCCGACGACGCGCTGCACGCCCGAGGTGGTCGAGCAGCTCAAGTTCACGCTGCGCCAGCACCCGGGCACCTCCGAGGTGCGTGTGCGCTTGGTCAGCCCGCACCGGGCCACCGTGTGGCGATTGGACGCAGCCCTGCGCGTCCAGCCGTCCGGGTCGCTCGTCGCCGACCTGAAGGCGCTGTTGGGCCCGTCCTGCGTCAGCGCCTAGAGTCGGGGGTATGAGCATGCGGGTCGTGGCACGTCGGCTGGGCGTCCTGGTGGCGATCGCCCTGCTGCTCGGCGCGGCCTGCGCCGCAGCGTGGGCGGGGCTGACGGTGCTGCCGTCGTTCGTCGTCCAGGCCGATGGGCACGCCACGATCTCCCAGGTCGGCTTGGCGCACGTGGTCTCGGCCGACTGGTGGTTCTCCGTCTTGGCCTTCGCCGGCGGGCTGGCTCTGGGGGTGGCGGCCTGGGTGTCTCTGCGCTCGATCGGCTGGCCGGTCGCCGTCGTGGCCGCGGGCCTGGCCCTGATCGCCGGCGCCACGTGCTGGCTGGTCGGCGAGTTGATCGGCCCGAACGACTTCGCGACCCGCATGGCGGCCGGACGCCCGGGCGACCTGGTGCCCATCGCCCTGAAGCTCCGGGCCCCCGCCGCGCTCGCCCTGTGGCCGTTCGCCGCCGTGTCGGTGCCCCTGTTCGCGGCCTCGCTCGGCCCCGAGTGGGGCTCCGAGCCGCGCACCCGGCGGCGCCGGCGTCCGGCCCCGGACGCCGAGGTCCCCGAACCTGTGGGCACCACGGTCGAGTAGCCTGACCCCATGCCCGAGCGCGTCGCCGAAGTGGAACGCAAGTTCGTCGCCGACGCCGGGTTCGTCCCCGATCTCGGCGAGGTCGCCACGCTGTCCGAGCCCGTGCGCCACGACCTGGACGCCACCTACTACGACACCCTCGGCCTCGACCTGACCCAAGCCGGCTGGTCGTTGCGCCGCCGCGCCGGCGGCACCGACGCGGGGTGGACGCTGAAGCGCCCGCTCGCCGAAGGTGAAGGCCGGGCCGAGGTGTGGGCCGAGTCCGCCGACGAGCTGCCCGAGGCCCTGCGCGCCGAGGCGCGCGAGGTCACCAAGTCGGCGCCGCTCGTCCCCGTGGCCGTCGTCCGCACGCAGCGCACCCAGTCGACCGTCCGCGCCGAGGGGGCCGAGCTGGGCACTCTGGCCGACGACCGCGTCGTGGTGCGGGCCGGCGGCGTTCGGCACGCGTGGGAAGAGCTCGAGATCGAGCTGGCCCCAGGCGTCGACGAGGCCTGGCTGGGCCGCCTCTCGGCGGCGCTGGTCGCGGCCGGCGCCAGGCCTGCGGAGCACGGCTCGAAGGTGGCCCGCGCGCTGGCGTCCGTGACCCCGTTCGAGGCGCCCACCAGCTCGGATGCCCCGGCCGGCCACGTGCTCGTGGCGTACCTGGCCAAGCAAGTGGGCACCCTGCAGAGCCTGCTGGCGGCCGTCCGCGTCGACGCCCCGGACGCCGTCCACAAGTCGCGCGTCGCGACGCGCCGGCTGCGCAGCGCCCTGAAGACGTTCGCGCCGCTGTTCACCCGCAAGCGCGCCGAGTCGCTGCGCGGCGAGCTGCGCTGGCTGGGCGAGCTGCTCGGAGCCCCACGTGACGCCGAGGTGCTCTCAGAGGAGTTCGGCGACCTGCTCGCCGAGCTCGGCCCGGACGCCGTCACCCCGGCCGTCCGCCACCGGCTGCTCGGCCACTTGGAGCACGTGCACGCAGAGAGCCACGCCGCCCTGGTTGCGGCCCTCGACACGCCCCGCGCCGTGGCCCTGCGGGCCGACCTGAGCCGACTGCTGGCGGAGCCCCCGCTGCGCAAGCGCGCCCACGCCCCGGCCGCGCAGATGCTGCCGCCGCTGGTCGACAGCGCCGCGCAGCGGGTCGAGGCACTGCGCGACCGGGCGCGGAGGAGTCCGGGCGAGCTGGACCGCTGGCACGAGGTGCGCAAGGCTGCGAAGGCCGTCCGCTACTGCACTGAGGCCTTGGCGGTCGCCTTCGGGCCCCAGGCCGAGGCCCGCGCCGAACGCTGGACCGAGGTCACCGAGGCGTACGGCGTGCTGCAGGACACGGTGGTCGCCGACGACCTGCTCGACCACCTCGAGCACGCGGCCCGCGCCGAGGGTGAGCCGTCGAACACGTGGGGCTTGCTGCGCGACGTCGAGCACGACCGGCGCCAGGCTGCCCTCGTCGAGGGCGCCGTCGCCCTGGACGCCGCCCTGGCCGGCTGAGCCTCAGCGCGCGACGGGGGCGAACCGGCCGCCGGTGACGGCGGCGAGGTCGGCGGGGGCCAGTTCCACCTGCAGCCCGCGCTTGCCGGCAGACACCAAGACGGTGGCGAACTCCAAGGCCGAGGCGTCGATCACCGTCGGCAGCGGCGTCCGCTGACCCATGGGCGACAGGCCGCCGACCACGTACCCGGTGGACCGTTCGGCCGCCCGCGGCTCGGCCAGGTCGGCCTTCTTGACCCCGAGCGCCGCGGCGAACGCCTTCAGGTCGAGGCGCCCGGCGACGGGGACGACCGCCACCGCCAGGTCTCGCGGCCCGGTGCTCACCACCAGCGTCTTGAACACCTGTCGGGGGTCGCGGCCGGACTCCCGGGCCGCCTCGGCGCCGAAGTCGGTGGCGTCCGCGTGGTGGGTGTAGGGCACCAACGTGAACGCCACGCCCGCCCGGGCGAGCGCGTCGGTGGCGGGCGTCCCGCCGGGCTTCTTGGCCACCGGTCCTCCTAGCGCAGGGCCGACACGATGCTGACCAGCAGCGGCGCGAACACGAGCGCCGGCAACAGGTCGCCCACCGGGATCGGCTTGATGTGAAGCAGGCGCAGGCCGAGCGCGATCAGCATCACGCCGCCCGTCGCGGTCAGCGCATCGATCTGGGCGGTGCTGAACAGGTCGCCGAGCAGGAACGCGGCCAGGGTCAGCGACCCCTGGACGATGCCGACCGCCACCGCCGAGAACAGCACGCCCCAGCCCAGCGAGGACGCGAAGGCGATGGCGGCGAAGCCGTCCAGCACCGACTTGACCAGCAGTTGTTCGGCCCCGCGGCCCAGGCCGTCCGACAGCGACCCCAGGATGGTCAGCGGCCCGACGCAGAACAGCAGGGTGGGGGTGACGATGGCGTCCACGAACGTGCCCGCGTCGCCGGAGCCGGCGAACCGGCGCCGCAGCATCTCCGCGCCGGCCTCCAGCCGGTCCTCGATGCGCAACCCCGACCCGAGGACGGCGCCGAATAGGAGCGACCCCAGCACGATCAGCGTCGGCGCGCCGGCGCCCACCTCTGCGGCGAACGCCGCCGACGTGAGCTGTGTGGCCGAGAGGATGCCGAGGACGATAGTGATCAGCCCCAGGACGTCGGTGATGGTCTCGCGCGTCCGCTCGGGGATGCGGTTCCCGAGGACCAAACCGACCAGCGCCCCCAGCGCGACGGTGACCATGTTGGCGACGGTCCCCAGGCCGATGAACATGCCGCCCATACAATCACGTCCGTGAAGCTGCGCATGATCGACGTCCGCGGGCGGGCGCCCGACTACCGCACCGTCCTGCCGCGCGGCGAGTTCGACGTCGAGCAGGCCGTGGCCGTGGTCAAGCCGATCTGCGACGCCGTCGCCGCTCGCGGCTCCGACGCGCTGCGTGAGTTCTCCGCCGCCTTCGATCGAGTAACGCCCGAGCACCTCCGCGTCCCGGCGGACGTGCTCGCCCGCTGCGCCGACGAGCTGGACGCCGACCTGCGGGCCGCCTTCGTCGAGAGCATCCGGCGCCGCCGCGAGGTGGCCCTGACCGAGCGCGATCCGGCCTCGGTGCGCTCCGCGCCGGCCGCCGGCGCGGTCGTCGAGACCCGCACCGTGCCGGTGTCCCGGGTCGGGCTCTACGTCCCCGGCGGGCTGGCGCCGCTGGCGTCCTCGGTGCTCATGAACATCGTCCCGGCCCAGGTGGCCGGGGTCGAGTCCCTGGCGGTGGCGTCCCCGCCGAAGCCCGAGTTCGGCGGCCTGCCGCACCCGGCGATCCTCGGCCTGTGCCACCTGCTGGGCGTCGATGAGGTGTACGCGGTGGGCGGGGCGCAGGCGATCGCCATGTTCGCGCACGGCGTCGAGGGCCTGTGCGCGCCGGTCGACCTGGTCACCGGACCGGGCAACATCTACGTGGTCGCGGCGAAGCGGTACCTTCGCGGCCTGGTCGGCATCGACGCCGAGGCCGGGCCCACCGAGATCGCGGTGCTGGCCGACGATACCGCCGAGCCCTCGTTCGTGGCCGCCGACCTGATCAGCCAGGCCGAGCACGACCCCCTGGCGTCCTCGGTGCTGGTCACCGACTCCCAGACGCTGGCCGAGGAGGTCAACGCCCTGCTGGACGCCCAGGTGGACGCCCTGGCCGCCGCCGGCGGCGACGCCGACCGCATCCGGACGGCCCTGGGCGGCAGCCAGTCCGGCATCGTGCTCGTCGACGACCTCGATCAGGGCCTCGCCGTGGTCGACGCCTATGCCGCCGAGCACCTGGAGATCCACACTCGCGACGCCTACGAGGTGGCGGGCCGCGTCCGCAACGCCGGCGCGATCTTCGTGGGCCCGTGGTCGCCGGTGCCGCTCGGCGACTACTCGGCCGGCTCCACGCACGTGCTGCCGACGGCCGGCGCCGCCCGGCATAGCTCGGGCCTGACCGTGCGCAGCTTCTGCCGCACCGTGCACGTGATCAGCTACGACGAGGCCGCGCTGCGCGCGATCGGCCCCGTGGTCGAGGCGTTCGCCACCGCCGAACGCCTGCCCGGGCACCGGGCGGCGATCACCGTCCGGACGGCCGAATCGGAGGCCGACCGGTGGTAGGCCCTCAGGTGCGCCTGGCCGACCTGCCGCTGCGCCCCGAGCTGGTGGGCCACGAGCCGTACGGGGCGCCCCAGCTCGACGTCCCGGTGCGGCTCAACGTCAACGAGAACCCCTACCCGCCCTCGGAGTCCACGGCCCGCGAGATGGGCGAGGCCGTGACGGCGGCGTCCTTCAACCGCTACCCCGACCGCGAGTTCCGCGCGCTGCGCGCCCAGCTGGCCGCCTACCTCGGCCACGGCCTCGAGGTCGACAACCTGTGGGCCGCCAACGGCTCCAACGAGGCGATGACCCACGTGCTCGGGGCGTTCGGCGGCCCCGGACGCCGCGTGCTCACGTTCACCCCCACCTACTCGATGTACCCCGAGTACGCCCGCAACACCCACACCGACTACGTCACCGAGCCGCGCCGGCCCGACTTCACCCTGGACGCCGCCACGGTCCTGGACGCCGTGGCCCGCCACGAGCCGTCCGTCGTGCTGATCACCACGCCCAACAACCCCACGGGCACCTCGACGCCGCTCGCGGTGATCGAGGAGGTCCTCGCCGGCACCGAGGCGCTCGTCGTCGTCGACGAGGCCTACCAGGAGTTCTCGCGCACCCCCGAGGCCACCGCGCTCACCCTGCTGCCGCGGTTCGGGCACCTGATCGTCAGCCGCACGATGAGCAAGGCGTTCGCCTTCGCCGGGGGACGGCTCGGCTACCTCGCCGCCGCCCCCGCCGTCGTGGACGCCTGCCGCATCGTCCGCCTGCCCTACCATCTGTCCGCGCAGACCCAGGCCGTGGCGTCCGTCGCCCTGCGGCACGCCGACGAACTCCTGGCCCGCGTGGACGACCTGCGCGCGGCCCGCGACGGGCTGCTGGCCCGCCTGCCCGCACTCGGGTTCGAGGTGGTCGACTCCGACGCCAACTTCGTGCTGGTGGGCCGGTGGGCCGACCGGCACGCGGCGTGGGAGCAGCTGTTGGCCGCCGGCGTCCTGGTGCGGGAGACTGGGCCGGCCGGCTACCTGCGCGTGAGCGCGGGCACGCCTGCGGAGATGGACGCGTTCTACGCCGCGCTCGCGGCCGTGGACGCGCCGAGGATGGGGGAGTGATGGGCCGCACCGCGCGCCTGCAGCGCAGCACCAGCGAGAGCACCATCGCCGTCGAGCTCGACCTCGACGGCACGGGCGTCTCCGCGATCAGCACCGGCGTCGGCTTCTACGACCACATGCTCACCGCCCTGAGCAAGCACTCCCTGATCGACCTGCGCGTCGAGGCGAGCGGCGACGTGCACATCGACGGCCACCACGTCGTCGAGGACACCGCGATCGTGATCGGGCAGGCACTGCGCGAGGCGTTGGGCGACAAGGCCGGCATCCGCCGGTTCGGCGACGCGCTGGTCCCCCTGGACGAGGCCCTCGCGCGCTGCGTCGTCGACCTCGCGGGCCGCCCGTACGCCGTCTGCACCGGTGAGCCGGACGCCCAGGCGTACGTCCGCATCGGCGGCTCGGGGGTGCCGTACGCCGGCTCGATGACCTACCACGTCGTGGAGTCGCTCGCGCTGAATGCGGGCCTGTGCGTGCACCTCGACCTGATCCGGGGGCGCGACCCGCACCACATCGTCGAGGCGCAGTTCAAGGCCCTGGCGCGCGCCCTGCGCGCCGCGGTCGAGCCCGACCCGCGCATCGCGGGCGTCGTGCCGTCGACCAAGGGCGCCCTGTGAGCCCACGCCGGGTCGCCGTCCTCGACTACGGCTCCGGCAACCTGCATTCGGCCACGCGGGCGCTGGCCGCGGCCGGCGCCGACGTCACCCTGACCGCCGACCGGGACGCCTGTCTGTCCGCAGACGGGCTCGTCGTGCCCGGGGTGGGCGCGTTCGCCGCCTGCATGGCCGGCCTGGACGCCGTCGACGGGCCCCGGCTCGTCCGCGAACGCCTCGCCGCCGGTGCCCCCGTGCTGGGCATCTGCGTCGGCCACCAGGTGATGTTCGCCGCCGGCGTGGAGCACGGCGTCCGGGTCGACGGCATCGGCGTCCTGCCCGGGGTGGTCGAGCCCCTGACGTCCCGGCGCCTGCCCCACATGGGCTGGAACACCGTCGAGGCGCCCGCCGGCTCAGCCCTGTTCGCCGGATCCGGCGGGGAGCGGTTCTACTTCGTCCACAGCTACGGGGTCCACGGCGCCGACTGGCCGGACGGCGTCCACCTGACCTGGACGTCCCACGGCGGCGACCGGTTCGTGGCGGCCGTGGAGTACGGCGCGCTGTGCGCGACGCAGTTCCACCCCGAGAAGTCAGGCGCCGCCGGGGCGAGGTTGCTCCGTTCGTGGGTCGCCGGCCTCGACCGCTGAGCCGGCCGGTACCCTCGTGCGGTGACCACGCTGAGCCTGCTGCCTGCCGTCGACGTCCAGGACGGCCAGGCCGTCCAACTCACCCAGGGGGTGGCCGGCTCGGAGAAGGTGTTCGGCGACCCGCTCGCCGCCGCGCTGCGCTGGCAGGACGCCGGGGCGCGCTGGTTGCACCTCGTCGACCTGGACGCCGCGTTCGGGCGCGGCTCGAACGCCGGGGCCGTCGCCGCGATCACCGCCGCGATGAACCTGGACGTCGAGTTGTCCGGCGGCATCCGCGACGACGCGTCGCTGGAGCGCGCCCTCGCCACCGGCTGCCGCCGCGTCAACATCGGCACGGCCGCGCTGGAGAACCCCGCCTGGTGCGAGCGCGTGATCGCCTCGCACGGCGACCGCATCGGCATCGCCATCGACGTCCGTGGCACCCGCCTGGCCGCCCGCGGCTGGGTGCGCGAGGGCGGTGACTGGGCCGAGGCCGTCGACCGCCTGTCCGCCGCCGGCTGCCGCACGTTCGTCGTCACCGACGTCGCCTCGGACGGCATGCTGACCGGCCCCAACCTCGACCTGCTGCGCCGCGTGTGCGCGCGCACGGACGCCGACGTGATCGCCTCGGGCGGCATCGCCACCCTGGACGACCTGCGCGCCCTGCGCGACCTCGTCCCGCTCGGCGTCACGGGCGCGATCGTCGGCACCGCGCTGTACGTGGGCAACTTCACGCTGCGCGACGCACTGGCGGTGGCCGGAGGGCTCGCCTGAGCCCCCGCACGAGCAGGGGCACCGCGCCGGGGCCGGCCGGTGTGAGCCAGGCGATAGGATGGCCGGCGCACCAGAGACGACAAAGGGCGAAGGACAGGCGATGAGCGGGCACTCCAAGTGGGCCACCACCAAGCACAAGAAGGCGGTCATCGACGCCAAGCGCGGCAAGCTGTTCGCGAACCTGATCAAGAAGATCGAGGTGGCGGCCCGCACCGGCGGCGGCGACACGAGCGGCAACCCGACCCTGTACGACGCCATCCAGAAGGCCAAGAAGAACTCGGTGCCCAACGACAACATCGACCGGGCCGTCAAGCGCGGCGCCGGCGAGGGGTCCGACTCGGTCGACTACCTGGAGATCACGTACGAGGCGTACGGGCCCGCCGGCGTCGCCATCCTGATCGAATGCCTCACCGACAACCGCAACCGCTCGGCCGCCGACGTCAAGGTCGCCGTCACCCGCAACGGCGGCACGATGGCCGACGTCGGCTCGGTCAGCCGCCTGTACGACCGCAAAGGCATCGTCGAGGTCGCCAAACGCCAGGCCGGACGCGCGCTCACCGAGGACGACCTGCTGGAGGCCACCCTGGACGCCGGCCCCGAGGACATCGCCGACGAGGGCGACACGTTTAAGATCGTGTGCGACCCCGCCGCCGTCGTGGAGGTCCGCAAGGCGGTCCAGGCCGCCGGGTTCGACTACGAGTCCGCCGACGTGGAGTTCCGCGCCCAGTTCGACCAGGCCGTCACCGCGCGCGACGCCGCCGAGAAGCTGTTCAAGCTGCTGGACGCCATCGAGGACGTCGAGGACGTCCAGACCGTGTACTCCAACGAAGACGTGCCGGACGAAATCCTCGAAGAACTGGACGCCTGAGCCTACGATCCGAACATACGTTCGGCATCAGGAGGCTGCATGCGCGTGCTCGGGGTGGATCCCGGCCTGACCCGCTGCGGGGTCGGCGTGATCGAGGGGCGGCCGGGTCAGACCCCGTCGCTGCTGCTCGCCGACGTCGTCCGCACGCCGGCCGACCTCGACACCGGCCAGCGGCTGGCCCTGCTTGAGCGCATCCTGGTCCAGTACCTGGCCGAGTACCGCCCGGACGCCCTGGCCGTCGAGCGGGTGTTCGCCCGCCGCGACGTGAGCACGATCATCGGCACCGCGCAGGCGTCCGGCGTCGTCCTGCTCGTCGGCACGCGGGCCGGCCTGACGGTCGCTCAGCACACGCCCACCGAGGTGAAGGCGGCGATCACCGGCAACGGCCGCGCCGACAAGGCCCAGGTCGGGCACATGGTGCAGCGCATCCTGAAGCTGGACGCCCCGCCCCGCCCCGCGGACGCCGCCGACGCGGTCGCGCTCGCCGTGTGCCATCTTTGGCGGGCGCCGGCACTCGAACGCCTGCACGCCGCGTCGCTTCGCCGCGAGCTGGCCGAGGGCCGCGCCCGCGCCCGGGCCCGCGCCGCCGAGCGGAGGCTGGCGTGATCGCCCGGCTCACCGGCACCGTGGTCGCCGTCGGCGGCACGTGGGTCGTGCTCGACCTGTCCGGGTTCGGCGTCCGGGCCCTGTGCACGCCGGCCACGGTGGCGTCCGTCCGGCAGGGCCAGGAGGCGACGCTGCACACGTCGCTCGTGGTCCGGGAGGACTCCCTGACCCTCTACGGCTTTTCCGACGCCGACGAGCGCGACGCGTTCGAGCTGGTCCAGACGGCGTCCGGCGTCGGCCCGAAGATCGCCCAGGCAATGGTGTCCGTGCTGCCCCCGGACGATTTGCGCGTCGCGATCGCCACCGGCAACGTGGCGGCGATCACCCGGGTGCCCGGCATCGGCCCCAAGGGCGCCCAGAAGCTGATCATCGAGCTCAAGGACAAGGTGGCGGCCCTCGGCGGCGGCTCCGCGTCCCGGGGCGGACGGGCCCCGCTGCCGCAGCCGGGCGACTGGCGCGAGCAGGTGTCCGCGGGGCTGGAGTCGCTCGGCTGGGGCGTCCGGGACGCCGCCGCGGCGGTCGAGCGGGTGGCGCCGCTGCGCGAGGCCGACCCCGAACTGGGCCTCGGCGAGCTGATGCGCGCCGCGCTGCGTAGTCTGGCCAAGTGATGGCCAAGCTCGCCGACGACCCCCTCGACCCGCGCGCCCACCTCGACGACACCCAGGTCGACGGCGCCCTGCGGCCCCCGACGCTGGCCGAGTTCAAGGGCCAAGACCGGGTGAGCGCCCAGCTCGGCCTCGTGCTGGAGGCCGCGCACCACCGCGGCGCCGTCCCCGACCACGTGCTGCTGTCCGGGCCGCCCGGCCTGGGCAAGACGACGCTGGCCATGATCATCGCCAACGAGCTGGGCGCCCCGCTGCGCATCAGCTCCGGCCCGGCGATCCAGCACGCGGGCGACCTGGCTGCCATCTTGTCCGGGCTGAACGAGGGCGAGGTGTTCTTCCTCGACGAGATCCACCGCATGTCGCGCCCCGCCGAGGAGATGCTCTACATGGCGATGGAGGACTTCCGGGTCGACGTCATCGTCGGCAAGGGCCCCGGCGCCACCGAGATCCCCCTGGAGATCCCGCGGTTCGTGCTCGTGGGCGCCACCACCCGCGCGGGCCTGCTGCCTGGCCCGCTGCGCGACCGGTTCGGGTTCACCGGGCAGCTCGACTTCTACGACACCGAGGCGCTGGTCGGCATCGTGGCCCGCAGTTCGGTCCTGCTCGGCATCGACGTGGACGCCGACAGCGCCCACGTGATCGCGTCCCGCTCGCGCGGTACGCCCCGCATCGCCAACCGGCTGCTGCGCCGCGTCCGCGACTTTGCCCTGGTCCGGGCGTCCGGGCGCATCAGCCCACCGGTGGCCGCGGACGCCCTCGCCCTCTACGAGGTCGACGAGCTGGGCCTGGACCGGCTCGACCGCGCCGTGCTGGACGCCGTCTGCGTGCGGTTCGGCGGCGGCCCGGTCGGCCTGTCCACCTTGGCCATGAGCGTCGGCGAGGAGACCGAGACCGTCGAGGCGGTGGCCGAGCCGTTCCTGATCCGCCAGGGCTTCCTGATGCGGACGCCGCGCGGCCGGGTCGCCACCGCCCGGGCGTGGCAGCACCTCGGCCGGGCCGTCCCCGACGCGCGTGCGGACCTGTTCAGCGACCCCGCGGCGAGCGGGTAGTCTTGCCGACTGGCGGTGCCCGGACGGGCCCCGCCCCGTCTGGAGAGAGTGCTATTCATGCCCGTTGACAACTCGATGCTGTCGACCATCGCCATGCTCGCCCTCATGGGTGTGGCCTTCTGGTTCCTGCTGATCCGGCCCCAACAGAAGAAGCAGAAGGAAGCGCAGGCGATGGTCAGCAAGCTGGGCCCCGGCTCGCGCGTCATGACCACCGCCGGCGTGTTCGCCACGGTGCGCCACGTGGGCGAGAAGCAGGCCATCGTCGAGATCGCGCCCGGCGTCGAGATGACGATCGTGAAGCAGGCCATCCTGCGCATCGTCGACGGCGCCGAGGAGGAGTTCGAGTACGAGGACGCCGATGGCGCCGGCGACGACGAAGTGCCGCTCGCGGCCGATCCCGTCGAGGTGCACGCCGACCCGCAGGACGAGCCGACCTCCGACGACGCCAAGAACCAGCCGTCGGCGTAGGACCCCCTCGTGGCAACCGAAAGCCGTCATCAGCAACACCCTGCCCGCACGCTCGTCATCCTGTTCGCGCTCGTCGCGGCCCTGTTCGGGATCATGGCGCTGAGCAACGCCTGGACGCCGAAGCTCGGGCTCGACCTCAAGGGCGGCACGACGATCACGCTGACCGCCCGCAACGTGTCGGGCTCGGGCACCATCGACCCGGCGTCGCTGGAGCAGGCGCGCGCGATCATCCAGCAGCGCGTCGACTCCGTCGGCGTGGGCGAGTCGGAGGTGACCACCGCGGGCGCCGATCAGATCACCGTCTCGGTGCCCAACGTCGCGCCGGCGCAGCTGCAGGAGATGGTGGGCCGCACCGCCCAGCTGTACTTCCGGCCCGTCTACGCGGTCGAGCAGGTCGCGGCCACCCCCGTGGTCACGCCGACCCCCGAGCCGACCGGCGCGGCCACGGAGTCCGGCTCCCCGACACCGGCGGCCACGGCGTCCGTCGCGCCGACCGCGGGCAGTTCGGCGTCCATCCTCCCGGCCGACCCGTCTGCGACGGCCACGGCGAACCGGCGTCCCGCGCCGCAGCTGCCGGTGCCCGTCCCGACCCCGCGGCCGACCGTCGCCAGCCCGACCCCGCCGACCACGGACCAGGTGATGGCATGGACGCCCACCACCCGTGACGAGGAGGACTTCGCCGCCTTCGAGTGCGGCGACGAGTTCCCCGACGTGTCCGACCAGCCGCTGATCACCTGCGACCGCGCGCGCACGGCCAAGTTCCTGCTGGCCCCGGCCGTGCTCCGCGGCGACCAGCTGACCAACGCCGCCGCGGGCATCCCCCAGAACCAGGTGAACTGGATCGTCACGCTGTCGTTCAACAGCGAGGGCGCCGCCGTCTTCGAGAAGGTCACCGGCGAGCTGGCCACACGCACCGAGCCGCAGAACACCTTCGCGGTGGTCCTGGACAGCCTCGTGATCACGTACCCGAGCGTCTCGAAGGCGATCCCCGGCGGCCAGGCGCAGATCGAGGGCAACTTCACCCAGCAGACGGCCACCGACCTGGCCAACGTGCTCAAGTTCGGCGCCTTGCCGCTCACCTTCGACCTGTCCGAGGTGGCCAACGTGTCCCCGACGCTGGGGGGCGAGCAGCTCCGCGCCGGCATCATCGCCGGCCTCATCGGGCTGGCGCTGGTGGTGGCCTACTCGATCCTGTACTACCGCGCGCTGGCGGTCGTCGTCGTGGCGTCGCTCGCGCTGGCGGGCGTGATCACCTACCAGTTCATGGTGCTGCTGGGCGAGAGCATGGGGTTCGCCCTCAACCTGCCGGGCATCGCGGGCGCCATCGTGGCGATCGGCATGACGGCAGACTCCTTCATCATCTATTTCGAGCGCATCCGCGACGAGGTGCGTGAAGGTCGGTCGCTCCGCACGGCCATCGAGACCGGCTGGGTCGGCTCGCGCAAGACGATCCTGATCGCGGACGCCGTGAGCCTGCTGTCGGCCGCCGTGCTGTTCGTGCTGGCGATCGGGTCGGTGAAGGGTTTCGCGTTCACCCTCGGGCTCACGACGCTGATCGACATCGCGATCGTCTTCTTCTTCAGCAAGCCGCTCGTCACGCTGCTCGGCGGCACCAAGTTCTACGGCGAGGGGCGCCGGTTCTCGGGCTTCGAGCCCGAACACCTGGGCGTCCAGCGCCGGTCCCCGATCCGCCGCCTGCGGGCGCCGGCCCCCAAGGAGGCGTGATGGCGGGCGGCAGCAGCCTCGCCCACCGGCTGTACACCGGTGAGCTGAGCTACGACTTCGTCGGCAAGCGCAAGCGGTGGTACCTGGTCTCCGCGGGGATCATCGCGGTGTGCCTCCTGGCGATCCTGATCCGGGGTCTGAACCTCAGCATCGACTTCACGGGCGGCTCGGAGTTCTCGGTCCCCGTCCAGGTGAGCGCCACCACCGTCGACGACTTCCGCGAGACCGTGCAGGGGCTGAACCTGCCCGACACGGGCGACATCAAGGTCAACACGATCGGCGACAACCAGGTCCGGGTGCAGGTGCGGGCCTTGAGCGCCGAAGAGATCAACCAGGTCACCGCGGCCCTGTCCGCCAAGGCGGGCGTCGCCACCGACCAAGTCACCAACAACCTGATCGGTGCCTCCTGGGGCCAGCAGATCACGCAACAGGGCTTGCTGGCGCTCGCGGTCTTCCTCGTGCTGGTGTCGTTGCTGATCTGGGGCTACTTCCGCAACTGGAAGATGTCGGTCTCAGCCATCATCGCCCTGCTGCACGACCTGGCCGTCACCGTCGGGGTGTACGCGTTGCTGCAGTTCAGCTTCACCCCGGCGTCCCTGATCGGCATCCTGACGATCCTGGGCTACTCGCTGTACGACACCGTCGTGGTCTTCGACAAGGTGCGCGAGAACACCCACGAGATCGAGCGGCAGTCGCGCACGTTCTCCGAGGCCACCAGCGCGGCCGTCAACCAGGTGCTCGTGCGCTCCATCAACACCACGATCATCGGCGTCCTGCCGGTGGCCGCGCTGCTCATCACGGGCACGTTCATCCTCGGTACCGGCCCCCTGAAGGACCTGGGGCTGGCGCTGTTCGTCGGCATGGTCGCCGGGGCGTACTCCTCGATCTTCCTGGCCGCGCCGCTGTTCGCGCAGATGAAGGAGCTGGAGCCCGCCCAGGTCGCGCACCGCGCCCGGCTGACCCGGCGCACGAGCCGGCACGCCGGCCGCGGTGACGAGTCCGTGGCGGTCGCCACCGACGCGGCGTCCGGCCAGGCCTCCCGGGCGACCGTCCTGGCCTCGACGGGCGCTCCGGTCGACCCGGTGCAGCTGGGTACCGTCCGGCCCGAACAGCTGCGCGAGCGGCACCAGCCCAAGACCGCCACCCGGTCGCAGCGCAAGAAGGACGGGCGATGACCCCCGAGGCGGCGCGCGTCCTCAGCCTGATCCGGGACGTCCCCGACTGGCCCAAGCCGGGCGTCGTCTTCAAGGACATCACGCCGCTGCTCGCGGACGCCGAGGGCTTCGCCGACGCGGTCAGGCTGCTCATCGACCTGGCCCCCGGGCCGATCGACGTCGTCGTCGGCATGGAAGCGCGCGGCTTCATCTTCGCCGCCCCCGTCGCGCTGGCCCTCGGGGCCGGCTTCGTCCCCGTGCGCAAGCCCGGCAAGCTCCCGGGCACCGTGCTGACGGAGAGCTTCGCCCTGGAGTACGGGCACGAGACGCTGGCGATCCACACGGACGCCCTGTGGCCCGGCGCCCGGGTCATGATCGTCGACGACGTGCTCGCCACGGGCGGCACCATCGCCGCCACGGCGTCCCTCATCAAGAAGATGGGCGCCGAGCTGGTGCACGTGGGCGTCCTGCTTGAGTTGGGATTCCTGCCGGGCCGCGCCAAGCTGGCCGCCTCGGGCATCGACACCGTCTCGGCGGTGCTCACGGTCTGAGCGGGGCCGCCGTCCGCCGCACGTCGTAGACTGCCTGCACAACGGGGGAGGTGAGCCATGAGCGAGACCGTGCCCCGTCCGGTCGGGACGGAGGAGGGCTCCCGCGCGCCCGCCTCCCCGCCGCCCGCGCACGCCGCCCTCGCCGCGCCGACAGAGCTGCGGCTCCCCGAGCAGCCGCGCATGAGCATGCGGAAGGTCCTGGCCCGCCTCGGCGGAACCAAGCCGGTGTCCGCCGTCCAGCTTGAGCCCCTGTTCGCCGCCATGCGGCAGCACCATCCCCGGGTCGACACCGGCCTGATCGAGCGCGCGTTCCGCACCGCCGAGCACTTCCATGAGGGTCAACTGCGCAAGAGCGGCGATCCCTACATCACCCACCCGCTGGCGGTGGCTACGATCCTCGGCGGGCTGGGGTTGACCGAGCCGACCGTGTGCGCGGCCCTGCTGCACGACACCGTGGAGGACACCGGCTACACGCTGGCGCAGCTGACCGCCGACTTCGGGTCCGAGGTGGCCACGATGGTGGACGGGGTCACCAAGCTCGACCGGGTCGTCTACGGCGAGACCGCCAAGGCCGAGACGATCCGCAAGATGGTCATGGCGATGAGCCGCGACATCCGCGTCCTCGTCATCAAGCTGGCCGACCGGCTGCACAACATGCGCACGATCGGCTCGTTGCGCCAGGACAAGCAGATCCGCATCGCCAAGGACACCTTGGAGATCTACGCCCCGCTGGCGCACCGGCTCGGCATGAACGCGATCAAGTGGGAGCTGGAGGACCTGTCGTTCTCGGTCTTGGAGCCCAAGATCTACTCCGAGATCGTCAAGCTTGTCGCCGAGCGGGCGCCGCTGCGCGAGGTGTACCTGAAGACGGTGATCGAGCAGGTCAAGGCCGACCTGGCCGACAACAAGGTCAAGGCGGTGGTGTACGGGCGGCCGAAGCACTACTACTCGATCTACCAGAAGATGATGGTCCGCGGCCGCGACTTCTACGACATCTACGACCTGGTCGGGCTGCGCGTGTTGGTCGAGACGAAGCGCGAGTGCTACGACGTGCTCGGCGTGGTGCACGCGCGCTGGCGTCCGTTGCCCAACCGGTTCAAGGACTACATCGCGATGCCCAAGTTCAACCTCTACCAGTCGTTGCACACGACGGTGCTGGGGCCGGGCGGCAAGCCGGTGGAGCTTCAGATCCGCACCCACGAGATGCACCGCCAGGCCGAGTTCGGCGTGGCCGCGCACTGGCGCTACAAGGAGGGCAAGAGCGCCGGCGACGAGATCAACTGGGTGCAATCCATCTCCGAGTGGCAGCGCGAGACGGAGGATTCTGGCGAGTTCCTCGACACGTTCACCGAGGAGATCGTCAAGGACGAGGTCTTCGTGTTCAGCCCGAAGGGCGACGTGATCTCGCTGCCGGCGGGCTCCACGCCCGTCGACTTCGCCTACGCGATCCACACCGAGGTCGGCCATCGCTGCATCGGCGCCCGCATCAACGGGCGGCTGGTGTCGCTCGACTCCACCCTCGACATGGGCATGAGCGTCGACATCATCACCTCCAAGGCGCAGAACGCCGGCCCGAGCCGCGACTGGCTCGGCTTCGTGCGGACGCCGCGCGCGCGGTCCAAGATCCGGCAGTACTTCAGCCGCGAGCGCCGTGACGAGGCCATCGAGCAGGGCAAGGACCTGGTGGCCAAGCAGATGCGACGCGCGCACCTGGCGTCCAGGCTGCTGAGCGCCGAGGTGCTGGCGTCGTTGAGCCAGCACTTCCACGTCTCCGACACGCCCAGCCTGTTCGCCGCCGTCGGCGAGGGGTCGGTCAGCGCCCAGGCGCTGGTCGAGCAGGTCGTGCAGAACTTGGGCGGCGGGGAGGCCGCCGTCGAGGCGTCGCTGGTCGGCGAGGCGCTGCTGGTCAAGCCCGGACGCCGCCTGCCCCGCAACCACAGCGGCGTCGTCGTCGACGGCGACCCGGACCTCTACACCAAGCTCGCCAAGTGCTGCATGCCGGTGCCTGGCGACAACATCATCGGCTTCGTCACGCGCAGCGAGGGCATCTCCGTCCACCGGGAGGACTGCTCGAACGTGGCGTCGCTCAAGCGGTTCCCCGAACGCATCACGCCCGTGTCGTGGGCGCCGACGTCGGACGCCAACTTCCTGGTCGCCGTCCAGCTCGAGGGCATCGACCGGGCCGGCATCCTGTCCGACGTCACCAAGGTGCTGGCCGAGTTGCACATGAGCATCGTGTCGGTGAGCGCGAACGCGACCAAGGACCACGTGTTCACCATGAGGCTGACGTTCCAGACCCCCGACCCCCGGCACCTCGAGACCGTCGTCAACAGCTTGCGCCGGCTGCCGGGGGTGTACGAGGTCAGCCGGGTCAAGCCCGGCTGATCAGCGCGCTCGCCGCAGTCAGCGGTCAGCAGTCGGCGATGAGCGATCAGCGCGTGAAGTCGGCCAGCGTCGCCTTGGCCTGGTCGAGCCACACGGTGTAGGTGGAGATCGAATCCTCGGCCTTGCGGGCGGTCTGCTGGTCTCCGCGCGCCGCGGCCTTGGCGATCTTCTCGCGCAGCTTGGCGATCTCGGCGTCCAGCATGGCCACGGTCTCCTCGGCGCGCTGCCGCGCCTCGGGGTCGGTGCGCTTCCACTCGTCGTCCTCGGCCTGCTTCAGCGCCGTCTCGATCGCCCGGACGCGGTTGTCGAGCCCGCGGATCGCGTCGCGCGGCACCTTCCCCAGCGCGTTGAAGCGCTCGATGAACGAGCGGAAGGCGGCGCGCGCGGCCACGGCGTCGGTGATCGGCAGCAGGTCGGCTTCGGCCTGGGTGAGCAGCTCTTCCTTGGCGGTCAGGTTGCCGGAGAACTCGGCGTCCTGGGCCGACTGGACGGTGGTCCGGGCGGCGAAGAACGCGTCCTGCAGGCCCCGGAACTCGGCCCACAGCCTGTCGTCGACGTCGCGCTGGGCGCTGCCGGCCGCCTTCCAGCGGGTCATCAGGTCGCGGAACCCGCCCGCGGCCGGACCCCACTCGGTGGACTCCGACAGCTCGCGCGCCTCCGCGATGATCTGCTCCTTCAGGGCACGGGCGCCGTCCCAGCGCGCGGACTGCTCGGCGAACTGGGCCTTGCGCCGCCGCGTGTACGTGGTGCGGGCCGACGAGAAGCGATGCCACAGCGCGTCGTCGGTGGCGCGGTCGATGCGGGGGAGCACCTTCCACTCGTCCAGCAGTGCCCGGAAGCGGTTGACCCCACCCCGCCAGTCGTTGCCTTCGGCCAGAACCTCGGCCTCGGCGACCATGGCCTCCTTGGCGGCGCGGGTGGCCTCGTGCTGCTTGGCGCGCTCGGCCTTGCGTGCCTCGGACGCCTCGGCGAGCCGGGGCGCGAGGGCCTCCAGGCGGGCGTCCAGACCGGCCAGGTCGCCGACGGCGTTCGCGCCGGCCACGGACTTGCGCAGGGTCTTGATCGTGTGGCGCGCGTCGTCCGGGGACACCGCCCCGGACGCCAGCCGCTGCTCCAGCAGCGTGACCTCCAGGTCGAGGGACTCGTACCGCCTCACGAAGAACGCCAGCGCCTCTTCGGGCGTCGCGTCCGGGACCTGACCGACCGACCGCTCGCCGTCGGCCGTCGTCACGAACACCGTGCCGTCGGGATCGACGCGACCGAAGCTGGCCGGACCTGCGGAATCACTCATGCGCCCCATCTTGCCGCAAAACCGGCGCGGGGCGCGCGGCATCTCCACTCGGTAGGGTGGCGCTCATGGTGCTGGCGAGCTTCCCCACGGGCCCGTGGCAGGCGAACTGCTATGTGCTGTCGCGCGACGGCGTCCGGTGCGTCGTCGTCGACCCCGGGGTGGACGCCGCCGCGCCCGTCGAGCGCTGGCTGGCCGACCACGGGGTAACGCTGGACGGGGTGCTGCTCACCCACGGGCACCTCGACCACGTGGCCTGCGCCGCCGCCGTGGCCGACGCGCACGACGTCCCGGCGTGGCTGCACGAGGCCGACCGCGAGCTGCTCACCGACCACGGCTTCGGGCCCCAGGTGGACGCCCTGCTGGCTCAGTTCGGCGTCCGGCTGGCGGAGCCGGCGGACCTGCGCCTGCTACGCGGCGGGGAGTGCGTCGACGTGGCCGGGATGAGCTTCGACGTGGTGCACGCGCCCGGGCACCGTCCCGGCTGCGTGCTTTACCGGCTGCGCGCCGAGCCGGGGGAGCCCGAGCTGGTGTTCACCGGAGACGTGGTGTTCGCCGGCTCGATCGGGCGCACCGACCTGCCCGGCGGCGACCACGCCGCCATGCTGGCCACGCTCGCCGGGGTGGTGCTGGGCCTGCCGGACGCCGCGTCCCTGCTACCCGGCCACGGCGAGCGCACGACGATGGCCCGCGAGCGGGCCGCGAATCCCTATCTCCAAGACGCCTACCTGAGGTGACGATGCGACCCAAGCCGCTGTCCGGGTTTCCCGAGTTCCTGCCCGCCGGGCGGATCGTCGAGCAGGCCGTGCTGGACTCCCTGCGGGGCACGTTCGAGCTGCACGGCTTCGCGTCGATCGAGACCCGCGCCGTCGAGACCATGGACGCCCTCACCCGCAAGGGCGAGATCGACAAGGAGGTCTACGTCGTCCGGCGGCTGCACGCGGCCGAAACCGACGCCGACGAGCTGGGCCTCCACTTCGACCTGACCGTCCCGTTCGCCCGCTACGTGCTGGAGAACGCCGGCCACCTCGCCTTCCCGTTCCGGCGCTACCAGGTGCAGAAGGTGTGGCGTGGGGAGCGGCCGCAGGAGGGGCGCTACCGCGAGTTCGTCCAGGCCGACATCGACGTGGTCGGAGAGAACACCCTCCTTCGCCACCACGACGTCGAGGTGGCGGTGGTGATGCTGGAGGCCCTCGAGGCGCTGCACACCCGCTTCGGCGTCCCGCCCGTGGTCATGCGCGTCAACAATCGGCTGCTCGCCGAGGGCTTCTACCGCGGGCTCGGCGTCGAGGACCACCTGGCCGTCCTGCAGCGCGTCGACAAGCTGGACAAGATCGGGCCGGACGCCGTCCGCGCGCTGCTCGTCGGCGAGGTCGGGATGGACGCCGCCGCCGCCGACCTGTGCCTGCGGCTGGCAGCGATCCGGTCGTCGGACACGTCGTTCGTCGCCGACGTCCGGGCGTTGGGGGTCGGGCACGACCTGCTGTCCGAGGGGCTCGACGCGCTCGCCGAGGTGGTGGCCGCCGCCGGAGCCGCGGTGCCGGGCCGGCTGGTCGCCGACCTCAGCATCGCCCGCGGACTGGATTACTACACCGGCACCGTCTACGAGACCCAGATGGCGGGCTACGAGTCGCTCGGGTCGATCTGCTCGGGCGGGCGCTACGACGCCCTGGCGTCCGACGGCAAGCGCACGTTCCCCGGTGTCGGGGTGTCCGTGGGGGTGACCCGCGTCGTGGCCCCGCTGATCGCGGGCGGGCGGCTGGCGGCGTCCCGGTCGGTGCCCACGTGCGTGCTCGTGGCCGTGGACGCCGAGGAGACCCGCCCGGACGCCCTCGCCACCGCCGCCCGGCTGCGGGCGCGGGGCGTCCCCACGGAGGTCGCGCCGAAGGCCGACCGGTTCGGTCGTCAGATCCGCTACGCCGACCGCCGCGGCATCCCGTTCGTGTGGTTCTCCGACTCCTCGGTCAAGGACATTCGCTCCGGCGAGCAGGTGCCCGCCGACGCCGACGCCTGGCTCCCCCCGGACGCCGACCTCCACCCCACCGTCGGCCCCGCCTGAGCGAAGCGGTCGCCGCGTCGGGTGGGCGTATCGGTCAGAGCGACAGGACGAGCCGCAACCCATCGTCGATGGCCGCGAGCAGGTGTGGGGGCAGGGTGCCGATGTGCTCTTCCAGTCGGGACTTGTCGATCGTCGCGACGCTGGTCACGTTGACCGCCGAGTCGCGGGTCAGCCCCGAGAGGGTGGCCGGCAGGAACACGTTGCCGGGGTGGCTCGCCCGGTCGGTGTTCGAGGTGACCGCGGCGACGATCACCGTCGCGAGCCGCGAGCGGTTGAACGCGGCGGACTGGATCACGACGACGGGACGCCGCTTCGCCGGCGCGCTGCCGACCACCGGGCCCAGATCCACCCAGTACAGATCGCCGCGCTCGGCCATCGACGGCGTCTTCACCAGGACTCGCCCTCGACGTCCTTAGCCAGCGCCACGAGCCCGGCCAGGGACCACTCCCGGTCATGTTCGTCCAAGGGCGCGGTCGCGGCGATCGCAGCGTCGATCCTGGCGGTCAGACCCTCGCGGTCAAGCTCAGCGAGGTAGTGCTCGGCGGCGCGGGAGTAGAACTCCGAACGGCTCATGCCCAGGGCCTTTGCCCGGTGTTCCACCCGGTTGAACGTGGCGTCCGGGACTGCGATCGCGGTCTTCATGCACCGAGTATAACCCGGTTATACCGGGGTCTGGACGCGCGTCGGCCGAGGGCGGGAGGTCCCGCCCCCAGCGGTGGTCGGGCGGCCTCGGCGACGCGCCCCTTACAATCGTCCCCACGCGCCCCGCACCGTCCATGCGGGGGCAAGAAAGGAACAACGTCATGCTGCGCACACACGAGGCGGGGACACTCCGCGCCGAACACGCTGGCCAGACGGTCACCCTCACCGGATGGGTGGCCCGCCGCCGAGACCACGGCGGGGTCGCGTTCGTCGACCTCCGCGACGCCTCGGGCATCGCCCAGGTGGTCGTCCGCGACGAGCTGCTCGACTCCAGCGGCGCCCACGACCTGCGCAACGAGTTCTGCGTCAAGGTGACCGGCGTCGTGGAGGTCCGTCCCGAGGGCAACGCCAACCCCGACCTGCCCACCGGCGAGATCGAGGTGGCCATCACCGCGCTGGAGGTGCTCAACCCCGCCGCCCCGCTGCCGTTCCAGATCGACGAGCGCGTGACCGTCGGCGAGGAGGCGCGCCTGAAGTACCGCTACCTGGACCTGCGGCGTCCGGCCCCCGCGGCCGCGATCCGGCTGCGCTCCAAGGTGAACGCGGCCGCGCGCCGCGTGCTGGGAGACCGCGACTTCGTCGAGATCGAGACCCCCACGATGACCCGGTCGACGCCCGAGGGGGCGCGCGACTTCATCGTCCCGGCGCGGCTGTCGCCGGGCTCGTGGTACGCGCTGCCGCAGAGCCCGCAGCTGTTCAAGCAGCTGCTCATGGTCGCGGGCATGGAGCGCTATTACCAGATCGCCCGCTGCTACCGCGACGAGGACTTCCGCGCCGACCGCCAGCCCGAGTTCACGCAACTCGACATCGAGATGAGCTTCGTCACCTCCGACGACGTGATCGAGCTGGGGGAGGCGATCGCCAAGGAGCTGTGGGCGCTTATCGGCGTCGACCTGCCGACCCCGTTCCCGCGCATGACGTTCGCCGACGCCATGGACCACTACGGCTCCGACAAGCCCGACCTTCGCTTCGAGAACCGCATCGTCGAACTGACGGACTACTTCGCCGGCACCGCGTTCCGGGTGTTCCAGGCCCCCTACGTGGGCGCCGTGGTCATGCCCGGCGGCGGGTCGCAGCCGCGGCGCACGTTCGACGCCTGGCAGGAATGGGCCAAGCAGCGCGGCGCCAAGGGCCTGGCGTATGTGACCCTGGACGCCGACGGCGAGCTGGGCGGGCCGGTCAGCAAGAACCTGTCGGACGCCGAACGGTCCGGGCTGGCCGACCGCGTCGGGGCGAACCCCGGCGACTGCATCTTCTTCGCGGCCGGCGCGCGGACGGCGTCCCAGACCCTGCTGGGCGCGGCCCGGCTGGAGATCGGACGCCGCACGGGCCTGATCCCGGCCGTCGGCACAGTTCCCGGACCGGACGCCTGGAGCTTCCTCTGGGTCGTCGACGCGCCGCTGTTCAAGCCGACGAACGAGGCCCGCGCCGAGGGGGACGTCGCCGTCGGCGAGGGTGCCTGGACCGCCGTGCACCACGCGTTCACCTCGCCGATCGACGTCGACACGTTCGACACCGACCCCGCCAACGCGCTGGCGTACGCCTACGACATGATCTGCAACGGCAACGAGATCGGGGGCGGCTCGATCCGTATCCACCGCCGCGACGTCCAGGAGCGGGTGTTCGCCGTGATGGGCTTGGCGGAGGAGGAGGCGCAGGAGAAGTTCGGCTTCCTGCTGGACGCCTTCCGGTTCGGCGCCCCGCCGCACGGAGGCATCGCGTTCGGGTGGGACCGCATCGTGGCCCTGCTCACGAACTCCGACTCGATCCGCGACGTGATCGCCTTCCCGAAGTCGGGCGGGGGGTACGACCCGCTCACCGGCGCCCCGGCGCCGATCACCGGCCAGCAGCGCAAGGAGGCCGGCGTGGACGCCCGGCCCCCGGCCCCCAAGGGCGCGCCGACCCCCTGATCCGACCTGCAGGCGCGGCCTAGGATGGCGTCCGTGACGAGCAGCGACGTCGCGGGCGCCTTCCGGGCGGTGGACCGGCGGGGCTTCCTGCCGCCCGGCGAGCGGGCGTCGGCGTCCGGGGACTATCCGCTGCCGATCGGGCACGGGCAGACCAACTCGCAGCCCTGGACGGTGCGCTACATGCTCGAGCTGCTCGACGTCCGCCCCGGCCAGCGCGTGCTCGACGTCGGCGCCGGTTCGGGCTGGACGACCGCGCTGCTGGCCCACCTGGTGGGCGCGTCCGGCGAGGTGGTCGGCGTCGAGCGCATCGAGCAGATCACGGCGTTCGGCCGCGCCAACCTGGGCGCGACGTCGTACGCGTGGGCGCGCATCGAGCAGGCCCGCCCCGGCGTCCTGGGCTGGCCGGACGCCGCCCCGTACGACCGCATCCTCGTCTCGGCGATGGCCCAGGCGCTGCCCGCCGCACTCGTCGAGCAGTTGGCCCCGGGCGGGGTGCTGGTCGTCCCTGTGGCGGGCGAGATGGTGCGCGCGCGCCGCACGGACGCCCGCGTGGACGTGGATCGCTCGGGGGCGTTCGTGTTCGTCCCGCTCGTCACCGACTGACGCGTCACCCGCCGCGGACGCCGGGCGGCGGGGGAGCGCTCCCCATGGGATCTCGGCGCGGCTCGGGGCAGGATGGGCGCATGAGTGTGATGGTCGGGGCCGATGTGGCCGCCCTGCGCGGCCTGGGCGTGACGTTGGTCCGCGAGGCCGGGCGGCTGCGCGCGGCCCGCTCCGAGCTCACCGCTGCGCTCGCCCGCTCGGCCTGGAGGGGCCGGGACGCCGACGCCTTCCGCCAAGCCTGGACGGAAAGGGTGGCGGTCCGCCTCGCTGAGACCGCCGATCGCCTCCACGAGGCGGGCACCGACGCACGGCAGCAGGCCGATGAGCAGGAACGGGCCAGCGACTCCGGCGGCGCGTGGGCCGGAGCGGCCCCGAAGCCCGGCGACGCGCGCACCGGGCGCGACCCGGGGCAGGCCGTCAGCCCCGACGACCCCGACGCGCCGACGTCCGGCAACGGCTATCAGATCGGGCCGCCGCGCACGCCGGCGCTCACGTGGGACGAGGACTTCGTCTACGACTCCCAGGACCCGACCTGGGGCGACCGCGTGGAGTACGCGACGTGGCGCGCCAAAGGGCTCGGCGGGAGCCTGCTCTTCGAGGACGGCGGCGCCTTCTACCTGCACTACATGAACAACTCCGGCGACCCGTACGACTACGACCTGGGCGAGGGCTACTCCGAGGACGACGGCGTCCGGGCGAGCGTGAACGCGCAGGTCACGGCCACCGCGCAGGGTGTGGACGAGCTCGCCCGGACGTCCGGGCAGCAGCAGTTCACCGTCACGGGGCCGGCGTCCCCGAACGCCCAGTACCCGACGACCGAGAACTGGCAGAAGGCCATCGGCGGCCACCAACAGTGGAGCAGCGCCGCGGTGACGGTCGAGGGCGACCGGGTCACCATGGTCGTCACCGTCCACGCCGAGGACCGCTACAACTTCAACCGTGGCCAGGCCGACATCGGCTCGGGTACCCCCGACGACGTGAACGGCCGGTTCACCGAGGTGGGGCTGGCGCAGCCGTTCGACTCCACCGGCACGATGACGCGCACCCACAGCTGGACGCTCGGCGACCCACCGGGAGCCGACGTGGTGAACGACACGATGGAGGGCCGCTGACATGGCGTGGCTCTTGCGCCTCACCGGGCTCGCCCTCGCCGGTCTCTTCCTGGCCGGGTGCACGTCCCCGCTTCCCGCACCGAACACCGACCACAGGAGCCCGATGAGCACCGCCGCCCCCAAGCAGATCGACGAACGCGGCCTGCGCACCGACCCCGAGCCGCTGCTGCGACGGTTCCCCGGGCTGGGGCAGCCCGCGTCCGTGCGGTGGATGTCGGGCACCACCGGCACGAGCGGCATCGGCCCGTCGACCTACTGGATCGACGCCGTGGTCGAGCTGACCCCGGACGCCATCGCCACCCTGAAACCCCTGGCCACCGGCGACCGGGCCCTGCCGTCCGGCCTCGTGGACGGCATCGCCACGGCCGTCCCCGCCGGCCGCACGCTCGGCTCGGACGCCCTCGATGCCCGCCTGGTCCAGGGCGCCGCCCAGGCCGGCTGGGGGGTCAAGGCCGTGCTGATCGAGGGCACGTCCACGCTCGTGCTGGCGGGTCTGGGAGAGTGACGCCCGCCCCGCGTGGGCGTGTAGGTTCGCCTGCGTGACGGACCTGTTCGGCAACCCCGATCCCGAGCCGCGGACGCCGCCCGGCCGCGGCGGGTCGCTCACCGGCGCCGACCACGGCGACCTCCCGCTGGCCGTCAGGCTGCGCCCCCAGACCATCGACGAGATCGTCGGCCAGGGCCACCTGCTCGGCCCGGGCTCCCCGTTGCGCCGCCTGGCCGCGGGGCAGCCGATGTCGGTGTTCCTCTGGGGCCCGCCAGGGGTCGGCAAGACCACGATCGCGTCGGTGGTGTCGCGGGCGACGAACCGCCGGTTCGTCGAGCTGTCCGCGGTGACCGCCGGCGTCCGCGAGGTGCGCGCCGAGTTGGACGCCGCCCGCCGCGAGCTGGCCCGCGGCACCTCCACCGTCCTGTTCGTCGACGAGGTGCACCGGTTCAACAAGGCCCAACAGGACGTCTTGCTGCCGGCCGTCGAGAACCGCATCATCACGCTGGTCGCCGCCACCACCGAGAACCCGTCCTTCTCGGTCATCTCGCCGCTGCTGTCCCGCTCGCTGCTGCTCACGCTCAAGCCGCTGACCGACGCCGACATCGGCGTCCTGCTCGACCGCGCGCTGACCGACGACCGCGGCCTGCGGACGCCCGCTGGGGGGCGGTACGCGGTGACCCCGGACGCCCGGGCCACACTGATCCGCATGGCCGGCGGCGACGCCCGGCGCGTGCTCACCTACGCAGAGGAGGCCGCCGCGTCGGCGTCCGCCCGGGGCTCCGACACCATCGAGGCGGACGCCGTCGAGCAGGCCGTCGACCGCGCGGCGGTCCGCTACGACGCCGACGGCGACCAGCACTACGACGTGATCAGCGCGTTCATCAAGTCGGTGCGCGGCTCCGACGTGGACGCCGCGCTGCACTACCTCGCCCGCATGCTCGAGGCCGGGGAAGACCCGCGGTTCATCGCGCGCCGCCTGATCATCCTGGCCAGCGAGGACATCGGGCTGGCCGCCCCCTCCGTGCTGTCGACGTGCGTGGCCGCAGCCCAGGCCGTCCAGCTGATCGGGCTGCCCGAGGGCCGCCTCACGCTCGCGCACGCCACCATCGCCGCGGCGTCCGCGCCGAAGTCGAACGCCGTCACCACCGCGATCGGGGCGGCGGAGGCCGACGTGCGCGCCGGACGCATCGGCGAGGTGCCGGCCCACCTCCGCGACGCGCACTATCCGGGCGCCAAGGCGCACGGGCACGGGCAGGCCTACCGCTACGCCCACGACCACCCTCATGGCGTCGCGGCCCAGCAGTACCTGCCCGACGAGCTGGCCGGCGTCCGCTACTACCACCCCACCGACCACGGCAACGAGGCCCAGATCGCCGAGCGCTGGCAGGTGCTGCGCGGCTTGCTGGGGCGGGACGGCTGAGCCGGCGGCGCGGGGGCGTGCACTAGGCTCGTCCTCGCCGCACGGCCGGGGACCCGCCCCGCCGGGCAGGGGGAGAGATGTCTGTCGGAGAGATCGCCGGCCTGATCGCAGCCGTCGCGTTCGTCGCGCTCGTGGGCATGTGCGCCATCCCGTTGTTCAAGCTCGGACGGGTGCTCGACGAGCTGGCCACCGCCGTCCGCGACGTGGGCACGGGCACGACACCCATCCTCGCCGAGCTACACGGGACGGTGAAGGCCACCAACGACGAGATCGTCCGCATCGGCGACGTCACCGCCGAGGTCGAGAAGGTCACCGCGGACGTCGCCCGGGTCAGCTCCCACGCCAGCACCGTGGTGGAGAACACCGCGACCTTGAGCAAGATCATGACCGCCGCGGTCGGCCGCCCGTTGGTCGGGGTCGCGTCGTCCGCCCACGCGCTGCGCACCGCGATCGCCGCCAAGGTCGAGGGCACGCGTCCGGCGGACGGGTCGCGGTCGTGAGCCGCAAGCTGTGGTTCCTGGCCGGCGCGGCGGCGTCCGCGTTCGTCGTGCTCAAGGGCCGCGAGTACTATCGGAAGTTGACCCCCGCCGGGGTGGCCGAGCAGCTCGAACGGCGGGTGGAGGAGACGACAACGCAGGCCAAGGGCTGGCTCGCCGACTTCGGCGACACCTACGCGCGCGCCCGGTCTGCCAAGAGTTCCGAGTTGATGGGGCTGCTCACGAACACCGAAAGAGGACAGCTCGAATGAAGACCGCGGAGATCCGGCGCCGGTTCCTGGACCACTTCGTGCGCGCCGGCCACACCCTGGTGCCCTCGGCGTCCCTGGTCTACAACGACCCCACGCTGCTGTTCGTGAACGCCGGCATGGTGCCGTTCAAGCCGTACTTCACCGGGGCGGAGGACGCCCCCTACGACACGGCGACGAGCTGCCAGAAATGCGTCCGCACCCTCGACATCGAGGAGGTCGGCAAGACCACCCGACACGGCACGTTCTTCCAGATGAACGGCAACTTCAGCTTTGGCGACTACTTCAAGGAAGGCGCGATCCAGCACGCCTGGCAGCTGGTCACCAACCCCGTGGACGCCGGGGGCTTCGGCTTCGACGGCGACCGGGTCTGGGTGACGGTCCTCGGCCCCGGCCATCACCCGGACTTCCCCGACGGCGACGCCGAGGCGGTCGAGCTGTGGAAGGCCGTCGGCGTGCCCGACGAGCGCATCCAGCGGCGCAACCTCAAGGACAACTACTGGAACATGGGCGTGCCCGGTCCGGGCGGTCCGTGCTCGGAGATCTACATCGACCGGGGGTCGGAATTCGGACCGGACGGCGGCCCGGTCGTCGACGAGGACCGGTTCCTGGAGATCTGGAACCTCGTGTTCATGCAGCAGGAGTTGTCGGCGGTCCGCGCCAAGGACGACTTCGACGTGCTGCGTCCGCTGCCGAAGAAGAACATCGACACGGGCATGGGTCTGGAGCGCGTCGCGTACCTGATGCAAGGCCGCGACAACCTCTACGAGATCGACCAGGTGTTCCCGGTCATCGAGAAGGCGTCCGAGCTGTCGGGACGCCGCTACGGCGCCAACCACGACGACGACGTCCGCCTGCGGGTCGTGGCCGACCACGTCCGCAGCGCCCTGATGCTCATGACCGACGGCGTCACGCCCGGCAACGAGGCGCGGGGTTATGTGCTGCGCCGCCTGCTGCGCCGCAGCGTCCGGTCGATGCGCCTGCTCGGCGTCCACGACCCGGTGCTGCCCGACCTGCTGCCCGTCAGCAAGGCGCTCATGGAGGAGTCCTACCCCGAGGTGACCGCGCAGTGGGAGCGGGTCCACCAGCTCGCCTACGGCGAGGAAGAGTCGTTCCGGCGCACCCTGGCGTCCGGCACGCAGATCTTCGACCTGGCCGCGGCGTCCGCGCGCCGGGCGCACGCCACGACCATCGGCGGCGACCAGGCGTTCCAGCTGCACGACACCTACGGGTTCCCGATCGACCTCACCTTGGAGATGGCCGCCGAGGCCGGGCTGGCGGTCGACCAGGCGGAGTTCCGGCGGCTGATGACCGAGCAGAAGGAGCGGGCGAAGGCAGACGCGCGGGCCAAGAAGGGCGGCACGGCCACCACCGAGGCCTACCGGACGCTGCGCAGCGCCGGCGAGACGCCGTTCCGCGGCTTCACCGACCTCGCGGTCGAGACGCCGGTCCGCGGCATCGTCAAGGACGGCGAGCTGGTGGCGTCCGCCCGGCCGGGCGACGTCGTCGAGGTCGTGCTGGAGGAGACCCCGTTCTACGCCGAGGCCGGCGGCCAGGACGCCGACGCGGGCACGCTGTCGGGCGACGGGATGGCCCTCGACGTTCTCGACGTGCAGCGGCCCGTCCAGGGGCTGGTCGTGCACAAGGCGCTCGTCACCGAAGGCGAGCTGGGTGCCGGGGCGCGGGTGCTGGCTCTCGTGGACGGCGCCGCGCGCTTCGGGGCCTGCCAGGCGCACACCGCGACGCACCTGATGAACGCCGCCCTGCGGCAGCTGCTCGGCCAGGGCACGCACCAAGCGGGCTCGTACAACAAGCCCGGGTACCTGCGCTTCGACTTCAACGCGCCCACCGGCCTCAGCCCCGCGCTGCGCTCCGAACTGGAGGGCGTCGTCAACGCCGCGGTGCGCGACGACTTCGAGGTGACCGCGCGCGAGCTGCCGCTGGCCGAGGCCCGCGCGCTCGGCGCCCAGGCGATGTTCGGCGAGAAGTACGGCGCGGTCGTGCGCATGGTCGAGCTGGCCGGCCCCTGGAGCCGCGAGCTGTGCGGCGGCACGCACGTGGCCCGGACGGCGCAGATCGGCCTGGTGAACCTGCTGGGGGAGGGCTCGGTCGGGTCCGGCATCCGCCGCGTCGAAGCGCTCGTCAGCCAGGACGCCTTCGCCTCGTTCGCCGCCGAACGCGCGCTGGTCTCGACGCTGGCCGACACGCTGAAGACCCAGCCCGACCGGCTTCCCGAGCGCGTCGAGAAGCTGCTGGGCGAGCTCAAGGCCGCGCACAAGCAGATCGCCGACCTCAAGACGGCGGCGCTGCTCGGCAACCTCGGCGAGCTGGCCGCGTCGGCCGTGGACGCCGGCGGCTACCGCCTGATCGCCCGGCGGCTGCCCGGGGTGGGCGGCGCCGAGCTGCGCACGGTCGCCCTCGAGCTGCGCGACAGGCTCGGGGAGTCCCCGGCGGTCGTGGCGCTGGTCGGCGGCGACGCCAAGCCCGCGGTCATCGTCGTGACCAACGCGGCGGCCCGCGAGCGCGGGGCGGGCGCGGGCGCGCTCGTAGGCGTCGCGGCCCCGCACCTCGGCGGCCGCGGCGGCGGCCGCGACGACATCGCCCAAGGCGGCGGCACGGACCCGACGGGCGCCGACGCGGCGCTGGAGGCGGTCCGCACGGCGCTGGCCGGCTCGTGATCGACCCCGGCGTCCGGCTCGCCCTGGATTGGGGGCAGGCCCGCATCGGGGTCGCCGCCTGCGACCGGGCGGGCACGCTCGCGTACCCGGTGGAGACCATCGCGGCGGCGGACGCCGTCCACGTCGAGCGGCGCCTGGCGGCCCTGGTGGCCGAGTACGAGCCGGTGGCGATCGTCGTCGGCCTGCCCCGGCACCTCAAGGGCGGCGAGGGCGACTCGGCGGCGTCCGCGCGCGCCCACGCGGGGTGGCTGGCGGGCCGGTTTCCCGGCGTCCAGGTGCGGCTCGTGGACGAGCGGCTGACCACCGTGACGGCGTCCGCGCAGCTGCGCGAGGCCGGGCGCACGACCCGCTCTCAGCGCCACATCATCGACCAGGCTGCGGCCGTGGCACTCTTGAATCATGCGCTCGACACGGAGCGCCACACCGGACGCCCCGCGGGGGAGCCCGTCGAGGAAGGATTCGTTGAATGACCGAACCGCGCCGCTACCGTGAGCCCGGGCGTCTTCGTGACCCCGAGACCGGCAAGTGGGACGTCGGCGAGGTCATGCACTCGGCCCGAGGCTGGCTCGCGGTCATCGTCGCGCTGGCGGTCGTCGGCGGCGGCACGTGGTTCGTGGGCAACAAGGTGTGGGACGTGTGGATCGACTTCCGCACCCAGGAGGACTACATCGGCACGGGCGTGGCCGACCTCCAGGTGACGATCCCGAAGGGGTCCACGATGGCCCAGATCGGGCAGCTGTTCCAGGACGCCGACGTGGTGAAGTCGGCCAAGACGTTCCAGCGCTACGCGTCCACGCGGCCCGAGGAGGCCGCCAAGGTGCAGGCCGGCAAGTACAAGATGCGCACCGAGTTGCCCGCCAAGGCGGCCTTCGAGCGGTTGCTGGACCAGGCGAACATCGTCCGCACCATGATGCGGCTGCCCGAGGGCCAGCGGCTGACCGAGCAGGTGGCGGCGATGGCGTCCGGGTCCAAAGTGCCCGCGGCCGACTTCGAGGCCGCGCTGGCGAAGCCGGCCGAGCTGGGGCTGCCGGCGTGGGCGAACGCCAAGCCGGAGGGCTTCTTCTTCCCCGACACCTACGAGGTGCCCGAGAACCCGACCGCGTTGGGCGTCCTCAAGCTGGCCACCGCGCGGTTCAACGACGTGACCACGCAGATGGACTTCGTCAACCGCGCCATGGCGTCCCCGTCCGCCGACCCGTACCGCGCGTTGGTGATGGCCAGCCTGCTGGAGCGCGAGGCCAACCGCGAGGAAGACCGGCTGAAGGTGGCCCGCGTCTTCTACAACCGGCTCGCCAAGGGCATGCCGCTGCAGTCGGACGCCACGGTGGCCTACGCCAACAACATCACCGGCCGGGTGTGGACCACCGAGGCCGAGCGCGCCCTCGACTCGCCGTACAACACCTACCTCGTCAAGAATGCCGGCAAGCTGCCCCCGGGCCCGGTCTCGTCGCCGTCGCGGGCCGCCATGGACGCCGCCCTGAACCCGGCCGAGGGTGACTGGCTCTACTTCGTGCCGATCAACCTCGACACCGGTGAGACCGAGTTCAACACCACCCTGGAGGGCCACAACGTGTCGCTGGCCAAGCTTCAGAACTGGTGCAAGACCTCCGACAAGTGCTGACCCGGACGCCTCGGCGTCGCGGCGTCCGCCTCTGACAGACTGGACGCCATGCTGCGCTACCTCACCGCCGGGGAATCCCACGGGCGGGCCCTCGTCGCGACCTTGGAGGGCATCCCCGCCCACGTCCGGGTCACGACGGACGACGTCGCCGCCGCCCTGGCCCGCCGTCGGCTCGGGGTGGGCCGCGGGGCGCGCATGAAGTTCGAGGCCGACGAGGTGACGCTGCTGGCGGGCGTCAGGCACGGCGAGACGCTCGGGTCGCCGATCGCGATCATGATCGGCAACACCGAGTGGCCCAAATGGGAGACCGTGATGGCTCCCGACCCGGTGCCGGACGAGGCGCTGGCCGCGCAGGCTCGCAACGCCCCCCTGACGCGCCCGCGTCCGGGTCACGCCGACCTGGCCGGCATGCAGAAGTACGACTGGGACGAGGCCCGGCCCATCCTGGAGCGGGCCTCCGCGCGCGAGACGGCCGCCCGGGTGGCGGCCGGGGCCGTAGCGTCCGCGTTCCTGGCGCAGGCGTACGGCATCACGATCGTGAGCCACGTCGTCGAGATCGGGCCGGTGGCCGGCGACGGCGCCCTCCTGCCGACGATCGAGGATCGCGACGCGATCGACGCTGACCCCGTCCGGTGCTTCGACGCCGCGGCGTCCGCGCGGATGCTCGCCGAGATCGACGCCGCCAAGGCGGACGGCGACACCCTGGGCGGGGTCGTGGAGGTCGTCGCGCACGGCGTCCCGGCGGGGCTCGGGTCGCACATCCAGGGCGACCGGCGGCTCGACGCCCGGCTGGCCGGGGCGCTCATGGGCATCCAGGCGATCAAGGGCGTCGAGGTCGGCGACGGGTTCGCGCTGGCCCGCACCCGCGGGTCGCTGGCCCACGACGAGATGCTGGCCCAGGACGGGCGCATCGTGCGCGCGTCCGGGCGCTCGGGCGGCACCGAGGGCGGCATGAGCACCGGGGAGGTGCTGCGCGTGCGGGCGGCGATGAAGCCCATCGCCACCGTGCCGCGCGCGCTGCGCACCGTCGACGTCGCCACCGGCGCGCCCGCGCAGGCCCACCACCAGCGCAGCGACGTGTGCGCGGTGCCCGCCGCGGGCGTCGTCGCCGAGGCGATGGTGGCGCTCGTGCTCGCCGAGTGCTGCCTGGAGAAGTTCGGCGGTGACTCGGTCGCCGAGACGTCCCGCAACCACCGCGGCTACCTCGACCGGCTCGCCGCACGGGGGCTGGCGTGAGCGAGCCTGTAGTCCGGGTGGTCCTCATCGGGGCCCCGGGCTCGGGCAAGAGCACGGTCGGCGCGATGCTGGCCGACCGGCTGGGGGTGGCCTACGTCGACGTCGACACCGAGATCGAGCGCCGGACGGGGCGGCTGATCCGCGAGATCTTCGCCGACGAGGGCGAGCCGGCGTTCCGGGAGTTGGAGCGCGACGTCACCCTCGAGCTGCTGAACGGCGACGGCGTGCTCAGCCTCGGCGGCGGTGCGCCGCTGACCCCGGCCATCGCCGACGCGCTGGCCGGACGGGCGGTCGCCTGGCTGCAGGTGGACGCCCACCACGCCGTGCGGCGCATCGGCGTCGACCAGGGCCGGCCGCTGCTGGCCGGCGGCGGCCTGCGGGCGACGCTGATCCGGATGCTCGCCACGCGCGCCCCCGTCTACGCGGGCCTGGCCACGCTCGCCGTCGACACCAACGGGCGCACGCCGGCCGACGTCGCCGACGAGATCGCCGCCCGCCTGGCGGAGGGAGCCGCATGAGGAAGACCATCGAGGTACGCACGGCCCAGCCGTACGCGGTGCGGGTCGGGCACGGGGTGGCCGCCGAGCTCGGCTCAGTCGTGGGGGACGCCGCCCGCGTCGCCGTCCTGCACCCGCCCGAGCTGCGCGCCCAGGCCGAGGAGCTGACCGACGGCCTGGACGCCGCCGTCAGCCTCGTCGAGCTGCCCCGCGGCGAGGAGGCCAAGACGGCGTCCGTGCTGGACGGCTGCTGGCGCCTGCTCGCCGAGGAGGGCTTCACGCGCAGCGACGCAGTCGTCGGCCTGGGCGGGGGTGCGACCACCGACCTGGCCGGGTTCGTGGCGGCGTCCTGGCTGCGCGGCGTCCGGTACGTGTCGGTGCCCACCACGCTGCTGGCCATGGTGGACGCCGCGGTCGGCGGCAAGACCGGCATCAACCTGCCCCAGGGCAAGAACCTGGTCGGCGCGTTCTGGGAGCCGGCCGGGGTGCTGGCCGACCTCGACTTCCTCGCCACGCTGCCGGTCGACGACCTGCGCGGCGGGCTCGCCGAGATGGCCAAGCACGGCTTCATCGCCGACCCCGGCACCCTGGCCCTGTTCGAGGCCGACCCCGCCGCCCTCCTCGACCCGGGCAGCGACGCGCTCGCCGAAGCGGTCGTCCGGTCGATCGAGGTCAAGGCGGCCGTCGTCGCGGGTGACCTGCGCGAGGCGACGAGCGTCGGGTCGTCCGTGGGCCGCGAGCTGCTGAACTACGGCCACACCCTCGGCCACGCCATCGAGCGCCGCGAGCGGTACACGATGCGGCACGGGTACGCGGTCAGCATCGGGGTGATGTTCGCGGCCCTGCTGTCGCGCAACCTCGGCCACGCCGACGACGCGTTCGTGACGCGGCACCGGGCGGTGCTGACGTCGGTCGGGCTGCCGGTCACCTACGACCCCGGCGCCTGGCCCGAGCTGCGCGTGACCATGAACCTCGATAAGAAGGCGCGCGGAGCGTCTCTCCGGTTCATCCTGCTGGACGCCGTGGCGTCCGGGTTCGTGGCGGCCGGCCCGGACGAAGACGTCCTCGCGGCGACGTACCGCGAGCTGACGGCCTGATGTACACCCCGCGGCACTTCGAGCTGGCGCCCGAGCACGTGGAGGGGTTGCTGGCCACGGCCACCACCGCGCAGCTGGTCACGGCGCACGCCGACGGCCCGGTGGCGACGCTGCTGCCGGTGGCGCACCGTCCGGCCGGCGACGGCGGCCACGGGTCGCTGATCTTCCACCTGACGCGGGTGAACCCCCAGTGGCACACCCCGCGGCTCGGCGACGCGCTGGCGATCCTGTCGGGCCCCGACGGCCTCATCGACCCTGACTGGTACGAGGGCGACCCCTCGGCCCAGGTGCCGACGTGGAACTACGTGACCGTGCACGCGTACGGGTCGCTGGTCGTCCACGACGACGCGTCCTGGACCCACGACGCCGTCGCCACCCTCAGCGGCACCCACGGGTTCGACATGGCCGGGTTGGACGCCGACGCCCGAGACCGCATGCTGCGCGCGATCGTCGGCGTCGAGCTGCCCATCGCCCGCGTCGAGGCCAAGGCCAAGCTGAGCCAGAACCGCTCCCCGGGCGACGTGGCCGGCGCCATCGCCGGGCTGCGCGCCGAGGGCTCCGACGACCTGGCCGCCCGCATGGAGGACCTGGCCCTGCCCCACGCCGTCGCCCGCTACGCGCTGATCGACGACGTCCGGGAGCGGCGGCGTCCGACCTCCGTGTGAGTTCGCACGCCCCCGGGCGCGGACACCCTCACACCCCCCGGACGGGTTTCCTCGCGGCCGGAGCGGCCCGGTAGAGTGACACCCCGGATCCAGCGAGGCGAGCAGCGAGGCGAAGGGGTAGACGTGGCATCCACGAACGACTTGAAGAACGGCATGGTCCTCGACCTGGACGGCCAGCTGTGGCAGGTG
>WBZS01000603.1_pt1 | contig 41252 bp, 35 predicted proteins | sample 5204201 | NCBI WGS metagenome assembly WBZS01 (sample SAMN12344357, study PRJNA552823) | activated sludge metagenome | biome: Activated sludge suspended growth; feature: Nitrification reactor; material: Wastewater; isolation source: activated sludge from nitrification reactor of wastewater...
CTCGGAGCCGTTGGCGAAATAGGACCCGGTGATCCACGGACCGCGGACCTCGAGCTCGCCGACGCTCTGGCCGTCCCAGGGCTGCAGGTCGTCGTCGGGGCCGACGAGGCGGCCTTCGACGCCGGGGAGGAGCCGGCCTTGAGCGGTGCGGTAGCGCCAGTACTCGTCCGAGCCGACCTCGACCTCGACGGGTGGGACCGCGAGGGTGCCGACCGGGGACATCTCGGTCATCCCCCAGCCGTGGATGATGTCGATGTTGTGCTTCTCCTTGAAGGCGTGCATGAGTGCTGGCGGGGCGGCCGAGCCGCCGACCATGAGCATCGAGCACGAGGAGACGTCGGCCGGGTTCTTGTCGAGGTACTGCAGTAGGTCGTTCCAGATCGTCGGCACACCAGCGCCGCCGGTGACCTTCTCGGCCTCGATCATCTTCGCGAGCGGCTCGGCCTGCAGGAAGCGGTCGGGCATGACCAGGGTCGCGCCAGAGAGCATCGCCAGGTAGGGGAAGCCCCACGCGTTGGCGTGGAAGAGCGGGACGACAACGAGCAGGTGGTCACCCTGTCGGATGCTCAGCCCGTTCTGGACGGCTGTCGCGTGCAGGTAGTTGGCCCGGTGCGAGTAGGCGACGCCCTTGGGGTTGCCGGTCGTGCCGGAGGTGTAACACATCGACGAGGCGTCGTTCTCGTCGATGTCCTCGGGCCAATCGAAGCTCGTCGGCTGGTCGGCGATGAGGGTGTCGAAATCGTGGACGCTCTCGATGTGCTCGGGAGCCTCAAGAGCCGCTCGGACCTCGTCGGAGACCGGGCCGTTGACGATGACGTGCCGCAGTGTCTTGAGGTGGGGGAGCAGCCCGCTGAACGGCTGGGCCAAGGTGTTGTCGACGATGACGACTTTGTTGTCGGCGTGCGTCGTGACATAGATGATCTGCGGCGGGAAGAGGCGAATGTTGAGGGCATGCAGCACCGCCCCCATCGAGGGCACCGCGAGATAGGCGATGAGGTGCTCGGCGTTGTTCCACATGAAGGTCGCGACGCGCTGGTCGCCGGTGATCCCCAGGCCGCGCAATGCGTGGGCCAACTGGGCGGCCTTGGTGCCGACTTCGGCGAACGTCGTTGTGCGAGAACCGGTTCCGGTCCAGGTGATGATCTTGGCGTTGGCGTGGATCGTCGATCCGTAGCGCAACATCGACGAGATGAGCAGGGGCGTGGTCTGCATGGTGCTCTTCATGTCGACAGCCTGCCAGGTTTGCCCAGATCGGACGAGAGGAACGGGATTGGGCTGGGACGGGAGGTTGGTCACCTGAGGTGGGCGGACGGCATACAGGGGGTATGCCGTGTCCTTGCGGCTTGGTGGACCCTCCTCGTGGGCGATCGCCGACACGGACGGCGGAGATGACTTAACCTTCAACTATGCGGTCGCTTGTGAATGACTCGGGTCTGTTCGACACCATCGCGGGCCTTCCGGTCCACCCACTCGTCGTTCACGTCGCGGTGATCGTCCTGCCGCTCTCGGCGGCGGCGTTCATCGTGCTGGTTGTGATGCGTCGCTGGCGGCGGACCTTCGGCTGGCTGGCGGTGCTCGGGCTCGTCGTGGGCGCTGGGGCAGCACTGGTCGCCAAGGAGTCCGGGGAGGCGTTGGCCCAACGGGTCGGTACGCCGGCCACGCATGCGTCCTATGGGAACGTCCTGCCGCTGCTGGGGATCCTGCTCGCCGTGATTGCGGTGGCTTGGATGGCCCTGCAACGTCGGACGATGGGGGCGTCGTCGTCGCGCGACTCGGGGGCGGTCACCGTCTTGGGCTGGTTGGGGGTGGTCGTGGCGTTGGGCACCTTGGGGCTGACGGTGCTCGTCGGGCATAGCGGAGCGGAAGCGGTGTGGGGCAGCCGGATGGCGGCGACGAACGCCTCACCTGGGGCTTACACACTGGCGCAGGTGCAGCAGCATTCGTCGGCCACCTCCTGCTGGACGGTCGTCAACGGCGGGGTCTACGACGTGACCTCGTGGATCACCCAGCACGAGGGCGGCCAGGCGCCGATCCTCGGCTTGTGCGGGATCGATGGGACAAGCGCCTTCGTCGCCCAGCACGGTTCGGTGGGCAAGGCGGTCAACCAGCTCAAGCAATTCAAGATCGGCACGCTCCTCTGATCTTCCTCCGGGTCCGCCGGCAGGGCCCGCCGACGAGGCGAGGAACGCCGTCGGTTGAGAAACCGGGTTCTTCGGGGCGCGCGGCGGGGTTGGCCGTGACACGCTGGGGACGTCGGCCCAGCGACCAGGGTGGGCCAGAGCAGGGGGTATGCCGTGGCGCCAGTCCCAGGTTCTTCGTCCGTCCGTGGGTTGTCGCTGTCGGCCGTCCCCGGCGTCGTGGTTCTCGTCGGATGGCTGTTGGCGGGCTGCACGGGGGGCGCCGGTCCCGCAGCGGCAAGCACGGCGACGAGCGCCATGACCCCGGGCTCCTCATCGCCGGCTCCATCCGCGGTGCCCACTCAGGCCCCGACGGCGCTCCCCACGCTGACCCCGAATGCCACCGTGCCGCCGTCGGCGACCGTCGCCGAACTCGCCGGTGCGACCGTGCCGGCGACGTGCGACATGCCCGCACAGCAGCTGGCGGGGGGACGCACGTTGGCCAAGTACGCGCCTCGTGAGGGCACGATCGACACCAAGACCGCTCTCGTCGTCGACCTCGACGGCGACGGTGCCGCCGAGGTGGTCGCGCGATATGACTGCGGCGCAGGCGGAGTGGGTTGGCCGCAGTGGCTGCTGATCTATTCGCACGGGCCCGTGTTGCGTGGGGCGGTCGACCTCGGGGCCTATGGCAAACAGGAGCACGCGAACGTGGATCGCTGGTCGGCCTCGGGCGGGATCGTGTCGCTGACCTGGTCGTCCTATGAAGGTGCCGGGTTCGAGTTCAACCATCACACCTCGCGGCTGGCGATGGCTGGGGGCAAGGTGACTTTCGCTGACACCAAGCCGGTGCTCAACGAGTCCCGGGAGGCCGAGGCCCTGGTCAAGAAGTTCCTCAACGCGGCGGTCGCCAAGGACACCCGGACGATGAAGTCGATGGTGAGCGGCGCGGCATACACCGAGTTTGCGCGGTACGGCACGAACTGGAGCGGACCGGGGAGGTGCCCGGTCGGCAGGGACCTGAGTGAGGGTTGCGAGACGGTGATCGTCTCGGATGGCAGCGTCGGCCTGATCTTCCGGTTCGGCTTCGAGCGGACCTCGACCGGGACGGTGCGGATCTCGACAATCACCTTCGGCGGCGACGCCGGCTAGATGTGGAGTTCAGCGAGGTCTCGCTCAAGGACATCACCCCCAAGTAGTGCGCACCCGGCACAGTCGACTGGACCCGACCAAGCCGACCTAGCGGGCTCAGATCTACGGGCTCCTGCGAGATCCTGTCCACGGCGGTCGCGGACGAGGTCCTGGCCGCGAATCTCCGCCGCGTCAAGGGGCTGGCAGTGCGCGGCGTGCTCGGAGCATCGAGCCGGCACCGTTGGCCGAGCTCGAAGCGATCGTCGCTGCGATGCCCGCCCGCCTCCGTGCGCTCGTCCTCATCGGCGCGTGGTGCGGCCTGCGCTTCGGCGAGTTGATCGAACTGCGGCGCAACGACTCTGGATCTCCGACAAGGGGTGCTTCGCGTTCGTCGCGGTGTCGTTCGCGTCGACGGGAAAGTGACGGTTGGCTCTCCGAAGAGTGAGGCCGGCATCCGTGACGTGGCCATCCCGGCCCCATCTGATTCCGGTGCTCGCCAAGCATCTGTCTCGCCATGTCGCCGAGGTCGAGACGCTCTGCTCTTCTCATCGACCCACGACCGGGACGTCCAAGTGCACTCCAACACCGTTCGACGCCACTGGATGAAGGCGCGCGTTGCCGCGGGTCGTCCGGACCTACGGGTGCACGACCTGCGGCATGCCGGTGCTGTTCTTGCTGCCAAGTCCGGCGCCACGCTCGCCGAGCTCATGGCGCGGATCGGGCACTCGACCCCGCAGTCGGCGCTCCGCTACCAGCACGCGGCGCGGGGCCGCGATGCTGTCATCGCGGCCCGGATGTCGCAGGAGGCGGAGAAGTGGGCGAGGCGTCGAGTAGACCACACGGGGTAGGCTCACGGTGGCACGCCACGCGCAGCGCCCTACGGGCCGTGAGCCTACCCCGTGTGGTGACGAAAGCGGATGACGAAACCCCGGCGATGTGGCCGTGGCCAGGGATCGTTCCGGGGCCTTCCTGATCCACGACTCTAGGGGATACCGGCCGCGACAGGCGACCAACTTCGTCTATAACTCGGCCGAGTTATAGACGCCAAGACCCCACGGTCTGGCTCGGCTCGACTATGGCGACCGAGACAGGGGTGCCAGGGGCGTGTACACTGACGCCATACCGCCCGGCCCCTCAGGGGCCGGGTTTCTTCATGTCACCATCCGAGGGGCCTGCTGAGCCGACCAATGGTCGTGGGCATCTGATGGTTCGTGAAGTCGGCCGCCGTCATCTGGTACCACCAGTGGCCGCCCACCCCGGTCGTGGGGGCAGCGTTGAGGGCTCCCGATGGATAGCCCTTGGTCGGGTTGATGAGACCCAACGGGACGTGATGTCTGGCGACGTCCACGGGCATCTTCAGATCACTGTCATTGCTCACGACGACGGCCGCGTCGACCGATCCGCCGAGGACGTCGACGAGCATGTGACTCGCGACGTTGACGTCGCTGCCCTTCTCCTCGCGCCGCGCCACGGAGGCCATGAAGGTGGCATGAGGCACATCTGACCCTTGGACATCGCGAACCATCAAGGGCCAGTTCGCCTCCGTGAGGATGGGTCGGCCGCGGCGATCGGCTGTGGCAAGCGGAGCCGTGGCTGTCCTCGCGACGTAGTTCCCGAACTCGATCACGTCCACGGCACCGTGATGGGTCAGCGCGCGAAGGTAGGTGTCCTGGTCACGTTGGCTGCCGACGTTGTCGCGGCCTCGGATTCGCGCAGTGCAGAATACGATTCGGCTCTCGACGATGGGCGGCCATCCAGAGTGGGCTGCGATGACGGCCGAGAGCATCGCGCGGAGGTCGAGCCAGCGCCATCCGGCGACTCCGCGTCCGCAAATGCCTCGGCCTCCGTAGTAGAGGTTGTAACCATCGACGTACACACCCACGCGCATGGACTGATTCTCCCAACTCGCGGTGACAGTAGCCGGGCCGCGTTCTTTGCGGCGATGGAGTCGGCGTGGCTTGACTCATCAGGATGCCGTGGGGATGCGGATCATCAGCCGGTCGACGTCGTCAGGGTCGGACGGATGACCCGAGGGCCGTTGCGGTAGGCCGTCAGTTCACCGGCGGCGATCCTGCGGCGGAGCGTTCGCGTGCTCAGCCCGATCCGCTCGGCCACCTGCGACAGCGATTCGAACTGACGACGGGTCTTGTGTGTCATGGCTTGGCCTCCTTCGTCATCCGAAAGCGACGCGCCTCAGCCGGAGGGTCACCCTGTGCTTGGCAATTCGGCGCCTGCCCCGCATGGTTACCGGAGCTTGTCAGCCTCTTCGGGCAGGATGAGCCCATGGCCCTGCACCCCCACGACTCGCCGGAGCTCCGGAAGGCGCGTGGGGCCTTCTTCACGCCCCAACTGGTGGCTCGCTACGTCACGGAGTGGGCGGTCCGCTCCCCTACTGATCGCGTTCTGGAGCCCTCTTGTGGCGAGGCGGCCTTCTTGCTCGAGGCAGGTCGACGCCTCGACATCCTGGGCGCGCCCTCGGGCCTGCCCGGCCAGCTGAACGGCGCTGAGCTGCACAATCATTCGGCCAACGCCGCACTCAGCTTCCTCAGCCAGCAAAGCTACGAGGCGAGCATCGCGGTCGGCGACTTTCTCCGACGCGAGCCTGAGGCGGCATACGACGCCGTCATTGGCAACCCGCCGTATGTCCGGTACCAAGCCTTCTCGGGGGAGTCGCGGGCCGCAGCCCAACGGGCAGCGCTGCGCGCCGGGGTGTCGTTGACGAGCCTGGCCAGCAGTTGGGCGGCGTTCACGGTGCACTCTGCCCTCCATGTGCGCCCGGGGGGACGTCTCGGCCTTGTGCTCCCAGCAGAGATGCTCACGGTCAACTACGCCGCTCCCGTGCGCGAATTCCTCATGCGTGGCTTCGGCCAGGTACGGCTGGTGCTCTTCACCGAACGCATCTTCCCGGGCGTCATGGAGGATGTCGTCCTCCTGATGGCCGAAGGCCGCGGCGAGGGCCCGACGGGTCATTGCGAGCTGTTGCAGACGCGAAACGGTGAGACGTTGTCGGCTCTCGTGGAGGCGGATGTGCGGCGCTGGAGCCCGGTCCGTGGCGAGCGCTGGTCCGGTGCGCTGCTCGAAGATGAAGGGTCAAGCGCGTATGCCGCCGCGGTCACCTCGGGCTACTACGTCCCCTTGTTGGTGTGGGGGGACACGACCCTGGGGATGGTCACGGGGAACAATAAGTACTTCACGCTGCGGGGGGAAGACATCCGCCGGCTGGGCCTGCAAGGGGGGGACGTCGTTCGACTCTCGCCGCCGGGTAGTCGTCACTTGCGCGGGCTCTCACTGACCAGCCAGGCATTGGAGGCGCTCGACCGCGACGGGTCGGCCACGTGGCTCTTCCGACCCGCGGGGACGCCGTCGAGGGCCGCCCTGAGGTACATCGCGGCGGGCGAAAAGACCGGAGTGGAGACGGCATACAAGTGTCGCGTCCGGAACCCGTGGTGGCGCGTGCCGTACCTGCGCCCTGCCGACCTGTTGTTGACCTACATGAACGCTGACGCTGCACGCCTGTGCACCAATAGCGCCGGGGTGCATCACCTCAACTCCGTGCACGGTCTCTACCTCAGGGACGAGCACCGGGTGTTGGGGCGCGACTTGTTGTCTCTTGCCTCGCTCAACAGCGTGAGCCTCTTGGGCTCCGAGCTCGTTGGCCGGTCGTATGGCGGGGGAGTGCTGAAGCTCGAGCCGCGTGAGGCCGACCGGTGGCCGATGCCTTCGCCGGAGCTCGTCGAGCGTCGGCAGGCTGCCCTGCGCTCAGTGCGTCGACGCGTGCGCGACCTCCTCAGGGCCGGGAGGGTGTTCGATGCGTCCGAGGTCGTCGACGAAGCACTGTGGGATGGGGCGCGGCACGATCTGGCTGCGATCCGGGAGAGCCGCGCGCTCTTGCACGAGCGCCGGATGGTCCGTTCGCGGTCTAGGTGAGCGGCGCCCGACGGCGTGTTCTGGCCTCGGCGTGGAAGTTGATCGGGGAGTTGTCGAGGATTCGGTTGACCATGAGCGTGAAAAAGCGACCCGGATCGAGTTCGTCGGGCACCGTCTCGCGGTAGAGCGACACGGGAATGACGTCGGCGATGTCGAAAGACTCGCCACCTGCGTCAACCGAAGCTGCCTCCGGAGTTTCGATGGCCCCGGCGTCGAGCGGGCCGGCTTCTTCCTCCGGCTCGGGGTCGGCCGGCTCCTGCGACTTTGTCAGATCAGGCAGGACGAGGGCGACCGCGTCGTAGGCGTCATCTTCCCGGCCGAGCTTGATGAGCAGGTCGATGAGCCACTCGGCCGTGTCGGCCTCGGTCTCCAGGGCAATCGCGCTGAGAGAGTAGAAGAATCCGAGAGCCGCTTGGGGGTGGCGCAGCCTGAGGTTCTTGGCGTCCCCGTAGCTCTCCTCGACGCGGTTGGCGGCGTTCTTGCCGAAGGAGGAGTCCATGCGTTTGGTGGAGACCATGAGCTCGGGTCCGGTAGCCCACGAGCTCATGACGACGTCCACCTGCTTGACGTAGTTCTTGCCCAGCAGGTTCGCCGATCCCATGCCGCCGACGCCGTGAGCAATCCGCGACCGTAGCGCCGCTCGGTCCTTCTTTGGCAGCTTCTCGACGAAGTCCTTGATCTCAGGCGGGAGGACCCTTGGCGTGCTCGCCCGAGGCCAGATCCGGTCGGTGTCAAAGCCGGCCCGCCGGAACTCGTAGGACACCCAGACATCGAGGGCGAGGGCTGGCACTCCTGACTGGGAGGTCGCCTTGAGCAGGACGGGGACGCCCAACAGGCGCTCCAGCGTGTCGTAGTCCGGTCGGTATGCCGGGCGGCCGCCGTCGCGGACCCACGGATTGACCTGGCGAAGGGGCGCGGCCGCGACGATGGCGTCGAAGTATGACCAGCCCCTGTCGCGCAGCGTCGCCATACCCCGACCGTACTCGAGGCGAGTTCCTTCGAGCAGCGGGGGCGTGTTGCCTACTCGGGGTAGTCGATGTCGTCGCGCTCCAGTGGTTGCTTCCGCCGAGAGCAGGCATGTGGCCGGTCAGGCCGCCTCGGATCGTGTGGCTCGGTCACCCGCTGAGGGAGTTGCAGCCACACGGTCATCGGCATCCGCGTCACCCGCTACACGTGAAAGGGCCCTGACCGCGTTTGCGCTGTTCAGAGCCCCAAAGCCGATTAGTCGGGGTGACAGGATTTGAACCTGCGGCCTCTTCGTCCCGAACGAAGCGCGCTACCAAGCTGCGCCACACCCCGTGGCCCGCGCGACCCACAGGGGGCGTTACGGCACAAGGAGAGAGGATAGCCGACCCGCGCGCCGGGCGCCGAATCGGTTCGCGCAGCAGCCGACGGGGGCGGACGGCATACGGGAAGGCCGGACCCAGCCACGCCACCACTGAAACCTACGCGTCGCGTGGCACCAGGGTGAGCAGGCTCGCCTCCGGGCGGCAGGCGAACCGCACGGGCGCCATCGGCGAGGTCCCCAGGCCAGCTGACACCTCCAGGTATGCCGCCCCTTCGGGCGCCGCCGACGACGGCGCGCCACCCGCGCCGGGCCACCAGCGGGAAACCCCCTTGGCGCGGCGAGTGTCCAGGTCGCAGTTGGTCACCAGCGCCCCCCAGCCTGGCAGGCACAGCTGGCCGCCATGCGTATGGCCGGCGATGACCAGCCCGGCTCCGTCGGCGGTCATCGCGTCGAGCACCCGCTGATAGGGGGCGTGGGTCACCCCGACCGTCAACGCGGCATCCGGCGCCGCCAGACCGGCCACCGCGGCATACCGGTCGTAGTCCAGATGCGGATCATCCACCCCGACGAGCTCCAACTCGACCCCGCCGACAGCCAGCTGCGTCCGCCGGTTGGTCAGCTCCGTCCACCCACCGGAAGCGAGCCCCTCCACGAGCCGCTCAGTCGGCAGCCGCCGGGACCGCCCCGTGCCGCGCCGGTGCTCGCGGGTCAGATAGAGCGCAGGGTTCTTCAGCCGAGGCGCAAAGTAGTCGTTAGAGCCCAGGACGAACACCCCCGGCACGCCCAACAGCGGCTCGAACGCCCGCAACAGCGGCCCGATCGACTCGGCGTGCGCGATGTTGTCGCCGGTGTTGACGACGAGGTCCGGCTCAGCGTCGGCCAACGCGCGGATCCAGGCGATCTTGCGCTCCTGGGTGGGCATGAGGTGCAGATCGGTCACATGCAACACCCGCAGGCTGCGGCTCCCGGACGGCAGCACCGGCACGGTATGCCGCCGCAGCACGAAGAGATTCCGCTCGACCAGGCTCGCATAGCCGACACCGACGGCCCCGGCGGCGGTGACGCCGAGAGCGGCCCGGGCAAGCGGATGCATCGGATCAGTCTCCCACGGCGCGGGCATCCAGGCCGACGAGCTCGCCCCGGTTAGCCTGACCCGGTGAGTGTTGCGCAGACGATTGCCAGCTGGGCCCGGGAGCTGTCCGAGGTCGGCGGCCGCAACACGCTGCTCTGGGCGCCGGACGGGCCGGACCGCGACGGTTACCTCGATCTGACCACTGCACACCCGGGCGGCGTGTCGATGTTGCTCGCCGGCCGCCCGACCAGTCTGTCCGATCTGGTCCGCGAATCGGCCGCCTTCGAGGAGGCCCGCGATACGGTCCGGCGGATCCACGCCAAGGCGACCGAACTGCTGGAGGACCGGGGCATCGTCGCGGGTTTCGTCGCCATCGGGGTGGCCACCTGGGACCCACCGCGCGCCCGCGCCGTCGTCGAAGCCCCCGTGCTGCTGCGCACCTGCACCCTGCGCCCCACCAGCCCCGCCCAACACGACTTCGACCTAGACCTCGGCCCCGCGGTCGAGGTCAACCCCGCGCTCGTCAACTACCTGCGCTCGGTCGCGGGGATCGCCGTCGACCCCACCGCGCTTGCAGCTCTGACGACGCTCAAGGGCTCGGCTGGCGGTTTCGATCCCTACCCGGTGTATGCCGCCCTCGGCCGGCTCTGCGCCGACCTGCCGGGCTTTGCGGTCACCCCCCGATTGGTCCTGGGGACCTATCCCTATGGCAAGCCCGACATGGTCGCCGACGTCAGCGGCCAGGCCAGCTGGCTGGCCCAAGTCGATCTCGTCGCGGCGCTGGCCGGGGACGAGGCCGCGACAGCCCGCCTGAGGCAGGCGCTGCCCGAGCCGGCTGAGACCCCCGACCCGGAGGTGGAACTGCGGGTCCTGGACCTTGACGCCACCCAAGAATCGGTCATCGAGGCAGTCCGGGCTGGGCGTCAACTCGTCCTCACCGCCCCGACCGGCACCGGCGCCACCCAAACCGTCGCCGCGCTCGTCGCGGCCCTCGCCCACGACGGCAAGCAGGTCCTCTACGTGACCTCGCGTCGCAGGGCGCTGCGCGAGCTGCTCGACCGGCTGGGCTCGGTCGGCCTGGACGACCTCGTGCTGGACCTCACCGGCGCCGCCGAGGACCGACGCGCAGTCACCGCAGAGCTCGGGCGTGCCCTCACCCGGTTGGCCACCCTGGACGACCGAGAGCTCGCCGACGCTGCGGACCCGCGCGGAAGAATCGACCGAGCGGCCAAGGTCGGCCAGGCCGAGCAACTGTTGGCTGACCACGTCGCCGCGATCCACGAGGTGCGTCGTCCGTGGGGGGTCACGGCATACGAGATCCAGGAGGCGATGGGAGCCCTCGCCGCACGGCACCCCGCGCCTGGCTCCCGAGTGCGGATCAGCGGGGCCGCCCTGGAGGAGCTGTCCCGCGACCGGGTCACCGAACTCGCCAACCACCTGCAGGCGGCCGCGGCGGCGGGCGCTTGGTCGGCCGACGGCGGCGACCCCTGGTATGGCGCGCCGATCCGCACCGCAGACGACGTCAAGCGGGCCCGTGACATCGTCACCCGGCTGACCTCCGGCGGCCTGTCCGCCGCCAGCGCTGACCTCGACGAGATTCTCGTCGAATCCGGCTTGCGGCCCGCGCGGTCAGCCGAGGACTGGCGTCATGCGTTGGTGACCATGCGCGGGGTACACGAGACCCTCGAGGTGTTCCGTCCGGAGGTCTTCGACCGTCCCCTCGATGAGCACGTGGTGGCGACCGGCAACCGGGCTTATCGCGCCGAATCAGCCGTCGAGCTTGGCTGGTGGTCACGGTCGCGGGTGCGCCGCCAGGCGCGGCGGATGCTCCGCCCAGGCCGACCTCCAGCCGACCTGCACGCCGAGCTGGTCCGGGCTCGCAACCAGCGGATCGCCTGGCACGATCTCGTCGGCGCTGGCGGCCGCCCGGAAATCTCGCCGAGGCTCGAGGAGGGCGAGGCGGCATACCAGGCTCTCGCGACCGATCTCGCGTGGCTGGACGAGCGACTGCGACCCGGGCCGGATGACGGGCCGATGCACACGACCTCGTTGAACCTGCTGCGGACCCGTTTGGCCCGTCTGGCCGAACGGCTCGACAGGCTGGACATCCTCCCGCAGGTGACTGCGGTCGTCGACGAGCTGCGCGCGGCTCGGATGGGCGACATCCTCGACGATTTCGCCGCTCGTGGGGTCGCGGCCGACCAGGTGCACGCCGAAGTGGAGCATGTGTGGTGGGCCTCGCTCGGGCAGGAGTTGCGGGCCCGCGACCCGCGCTACGCCCAGCACGACGGAACCGCGCTGCGCCTCGCGGCCGATCAACTTGCCGGCCTGGACGCCGTCGGGCGTACGAGCGACGCCGGCCGCGTGCGTGCCATCGTCGATCGTCGCGCCAGGCAACGCGCTCGCGAGCACCCACGGCAGACCGACCTCCTGCACGCGCAGGCGGGTGTGGGACAGGGACACCTTCCGTTTGCAGCGCTGCACCGCGAGGCCGATCGCGTCCTGGGCGCCCTGCGCCCGTGCCTCGCGGTCAGCCCGTATGCCGTCGCTCAAGTCCTCCCGCCCGGTACCTCCGTGGACGTCGTCATTGTCGATGACGCCACAACGGTCAGCGTGGCCGAGTCGGTCTCTGCGCTGTCCCGCGGACGTCAAGCCCTGGTCATCGGTCGACCGAATGGCGCGCCGCCCAATGCGTTCCGGGTCAGCGCCGGCCCGAGGGACGTCGCTGACCCGTCGGCAGCCATCCCATCCCTGTATGCCGCCGCCACCGCCGTGCTCCCCGAACGGCGGCTCGGCTGGTGGCACACCGACCTCGATGCCCGGTTGGCGCTCGAACCTCCGGCCGGGATCACCCACGGCGCCCCCTCTCCGCGGCGGGCTCCCGCTTTGCGGCTGGATCATGTCGACGGATCTGCCGCAGTGCCGCCCGGGACCGAGAGCGCCATTGAGTGGACGTCGGCCGAGGTCGCCCGGGTGGTTGAGCTCGTCCTGAACCACGCGCGCGAGCGGCGCGGCGAGAGCTTGGCTGTCCTCACTCTGACGGCGGCGATGGCCGAGCGGGTCCGCGACGGGGTGCGCGACGGCATCGGTCGGCTCGACGGTGACGAGGCTGCGATCGAGTTCCTCTCCGGGAGGGGGGTCCAGCCCTTCGTGGTGGCCCGGGTTGCGGACTCCGACGCGGTCCTTCGCAATGTCGTGCTGCTGGCCGTCGGCTATGGCCGCACGCCCCATGGTCGGGTCCTGCACCGGTTCCCGGAGTTGACCGCCCCGGGCGGAGAGGCAGCTCTGGTCGCCGCGACAGCTCGGGCCCGGCGTGAGTTGGTCGTCGTGTCGACCTTGCGGGCCGAAGATCTGGATGTCGGCCGGCTGCGGGCGACGCCGGCGCTGCGGCTGGTGGATCTGTTGGCGCATGCGCAGGCGGGCGGCATACCGGACGGGGAGACGAGCGCGGCGGACGGCGCCGGTCCGTTGATGTCCTACCTTGCGGCGCGGCTGCGCCAGGAAGGTCTCACGGTCGCCACCCAGGTCGGGGTTGGGCCGCATCGCGTTGAGCTTGCGGTCGGCCACCCCTCGGTCGCGGACCGATGGCTGGTCGCGGTGGAAAGCGACGGTCCCGGGTATGCCGCCCTGCCGGGCGTCCGCTCCCGCGACGTGCTGCGCCCGCGGCAACTGCGCCGACTGGGCTGGGAGCCGGTCCGGGTGTGGAGCACCGACCTCTATCGGGATCCGGCGCCTGAGGTGGTCCGCGTGGTCGCGGCGGTGACTGCTCTCCTTCGGGCCCAGACAGGTCTTGAGTCCCTCGAATCGTCCTCGGCGCCAACGCCGGAGCTCGATGGAGCTGTCGAACCGAGCGCCACGGTCGTGGTGGCGTCCGACAGGCCCAGCCCCGACGGTGGTGCTCAGCGGGTGCGGCGGCGCTTCCGGCGCGGCGGGGCCGACCGGAGTATCGATGACACCGACACGGGATGGGGCGAGCGACCGACCGGTGGGGACGCCCACGACCGGTGGTTGACCGAACAACGCCCGCCGCACTGGGAGTGATCCGAGCAGGGATCACCACCGACGAGCATGACAACGGGGCGGGAGCCGATGGCTCCCGCCCCGTTGTCGATCCGGTGGTGCGCAGGTGCGCTCCGGTGATCAGCGAGCGCGCAGGCTGTCGCGGATCTCGGTGAGGAGGGCGACCTCGGCGGAGGGGGCGTCGCCGCCCGGCTCTTCGGCTGCCTTGCGAACCTCGGCGAGCTTGTTCATCGGCGCGACGACCATGAAGTAGACCGCAGCAGCGACGATGAGGAACGAGATGAACACGGTGATGAACGTGCCGATGTGAACGCCACCGGGAGCCCAGCCGGAGAAGTCCGGCTGACCGCCGAGCTTCCCGACAAGGTCCATGATGACGGTGACGAAGGCCTCGATGACCTTCCCGAACGCGCCGGCGATGACAACGGCGACCGCGAGGTCGACGACGTTGCCGCGCATGAGGAAGTCCTTGAATCCCTTGAGCATGAGTGGTTTTTTCCTTTTTCTGGGGTGGGCTCCCGACCCTGGGAGATCCACTCCTCAGCTGAGGGTGGGGTCGGCGCAGGCGCGCCCTGGGAGCATCAATCGGTTTCTTGCGTGCGCTCCAGGGGCCCTTCCCCAAAGCACGGGGACCAACGCTACCCGGTTGACACCGGTTTCGGTTACTTGAAGGGCTGGTGGTCCGGCTCCGTGTCGGGCCCGAGCACCGCGACGACGAACCCGTCGGAGACCCCGGACGGACCCTGTGCAGCGGCCAACGCCACCACCGCCGCAGCGTCAAGGGCGGCGACCAGGCGTCCTGCACCGCCGCTGGCAGTGACCAAGCCGCCAGATTCTGGTGCGGGCGCTTCGGCCACGAGCACCGTGGCATCGGCGACCACCGCCCCCGTCCCGAGGGCAAGCACCCGCACCCGGTCACCTGGTCGCAGAGACGTCAGGATCGTCGGGTCGGCAACTGGGACCGCCACTCCGACCGTTCCAGCGGGCGCTCCGACAAGCAGCCCCGGGCCCTGCAGCCGGGTCGTCGTCAGCACCTCCCCGGCGCCCATGGGCCCGGAGAGCACCGCGCCGGCCGCCGCCGAAGGATCGACCACCGCGTGGCCGGGAACCGCTCCAGCGGGCAGCCGCGCCGCGCGTAGGTCATCGGCGCTCAGCCGTTCTCCCGCGGCCAGGTCGCGTCCGACCACCAGTACGGGCATGCCGTCCTCGGCCATCGTGGGCCGCATCGCGGACACCCCAAGCCAACCCGCGAGACCGAGAAGAACCGCTGCCACAGCGCGCCGAGCCCTGGCTCGGAGGAACCGTGATCGTCGCGACCGAGGGGCTCGTCCCACCCGCTCAAGCCCGGTTCCGCCCTCTGCGCGGCCGAGCACCCGGATGCCGCTCACGGCAAAGGGAAGGGCAACGTCCGGCCGTCCAACGCCCGCCGGCACGCACAGCCAGCCCTGTCGTCGGGCTCGGCCTCCGGCAGCCGCCCGACGACGTTTCGGATCAGCTGCTTGAACCTGGGCATGTTCTCGGCGAACGCGACGAGCACCTCGTCGTGGGTCACCCCGTCACCGTGCTCCACGCCGGCATCGAGATCGGTGACCATGGCGATGGTCGTGAAACACATCGCGAGTTCGCGGGCGATCGCCGCCTCAGGCATGGTCGTCATCCCGACGATGTCCCAGCCCTGCCCTTGGTGCCACAACGACTCTGCCCGGGAGGAGAACCGAGGGCCGTTGACGACGACGAGGGTCCCGCCGAGTTGGTGGGGGATGTCGGTCTGCGCCAGGGCAGCCGCTGCTGCCGCTCGACCTGCCGCGCAATAGGGGTCGGCGAAACTCACATGCACGACCGGCCCGATCTCGTCGTAGATCGTGTGGGCTCGGCCCCAGGTGCGGTCGGCAACCTGGTCTGGCACCACCACGGTGCCTGGCCCAAGCTGCGGTCGCAGGCCTCCGACCGCGCAGGGCCCGATGACCTGCCGCACGCCCAGCGCGCGCAGCGCCCACAGGTTGGCTCGGTAGTTGATCCGGTGTGGTGGGAACCGATGGTCGTGTCCGTGCCGGGCCAGGAACGCCACGCTGCGACCATCCAGATCGCCCACCACGACATCGTCGCTCGGCTCACCGAACGGGGTGGTCATCGGCACCCGGGTGGCGCCGGTGAGGAAGCTATAGAACCCGGAGCCGCCGATGACCCCGATCTGTGCCTGGGTAGCGCTCGTCATGCCCGAAGACTAGGACTTCCGGTATGCCGCAGCCCGTCACCTGCGCGGCCTGTGGAGGATGTGACCACCGGCCAGGGGGATGTGGACAACGGGACGCACGGACGGCGATCACGTCACCGTCTGGGGTGATCTGCGGTCAGGAGGACGGGCTGGATGGTGCGGACGCCCCGGAGGATGTGGAGGCCGAGGAGCCGGAAGAACCGGAAGAACCCGACGAGGATGAAGAACCGGAAGAACCCGACGAGGATGAAGCGCCGGAAGAACCCGACGCTGTCGACGAATCTGACGACCCGGACGACCCGGCGGAGCCCGAGCCGGATGGCACCGTCGAGGACTTCGACGAGGACGAGCGGGAGTCGGTCCGATAGAACCCTGACCCCTTGAAGGTCACGCCGATCGAGCCGTAGACCTTGCGCAACCGTCCGTCGCACTCCGGGCACACCGTCAACGGGTCGTCGCTGAAGGACTGGACGGCGTCGAAGGAGTGGTCACAGGTGGTGCAGGCGTAGGCGTAGGTGGGCACGGTGGTCCTCGGTCGTTGGTCAGGTGATGCACTCGGCCGCCGCAGCGGCGGCGTGGTGAGCTCGGTGGTCGGACTGCGGTGGGCCAGTCTACGGAACGGGTCCCCGAGGTCCAGAATTCCCGTGATCGGCGGCGCGAGTGACCCACCCGGCGAGGCGACCGTGACGGCTCACCTGGACCAGTCGCCGCTCGACCTGGTTGCGGACTGCTGCGGTGGTCACGACGAGCAACTGGTCACCATGGCGCAGCCGCGTCGTCGGCTCGGGAACGATCGTCTCGGTCCCGCGGACCACGAGAGTGACCGCAGCGCCGTGCGGCAAGCGCAGTTCGAACACCTCGACGCCGTGCAGGTGTGACTCCGGGCCGATGCTCACGCTGACCAGGTCGGCATTGAGCTCCTCGAGCGGCGTGGTCTCGACATCGATGGAGGTGCGCTGCACCGACTCGGCGACTCCCAACCGGCCGGCGACCCACGCCAGGGTCGGTGCTTGAACGAGGGTGTAGACAACGACGAGCACGACGACCAGGTCGAAGATCCATTGGGTCCCCATCGCTCCCACAGTGAGCGGAACGGTCGCCAACACGACGGGCACTGCACCGCGCAGGCCCGCCCAGGACAGGAACACCTGGTCGCGCCAGCCGACCCGGAACGGGGTCAACGACACCAGCACCGACAATGGCCGCCCCACCAGCAGCAGCACCAACCCGATGACCACCGCCGGTAGGATCTGAGCGGGCAGCCGCGACGGGGTGGCCAACAGGCCCAGCAGTACGAACAACCCGATCTGCGCCAAGGTCCCCAGCACCTCGGCGAAACCGTGCACCGCCGGCCGGTGTGGCAAGCCCATGTTTCCCAGGACGAGGGCCGCGAGGTATGCCGCGATGAAGCCTGACGCGTGAAGGCTGGCGGCGGCGGCATACGCAAAGACGACGACGGCGAGCACCCCGATGGCGAACGGACCGGACGCGCCACCGGCGAGCCGCCGGACCACCCGACCACCTAGCCACCCGATCATCAGGCCGATCACGGACCCGCCCGCCAACTCCGCCACGGCCAGCAACACCAGGGCCCACCATGGCGACTGGTCGGCATCGGCCAGACGCAGCGACAACGCGGTGACCAGGATGACCACCGGCGCGTCGTTGAAGCCCGACTCGGCCTCGAGCAGCCCGGCCAGGCGTCGCGGGAGTGGCACGTGGCGCAACACTGAGAAGACGGCGGCCGCGTCGGTGGAGGACAGAATCGCAGCGACGAGCAACGCCACCGGCCAGCTGAGATCGAGCACATAATGTCCGGCGGCCGCCACGACCCCCACCGACACCGCGACACCCATGGTGGAGAGGACGGCCGCGGGCGCGACCGAGCGACGGATGCCGGGCCACGACGTCGTCAGGCCGCCTTCGGCCAGGATGAGCACCAGCGCCGAATAGCCGAGGACCTGGGTGAGCTGGTTGTCGTCGAAGGCAAGCCCCAGCCCGTCCTGCCCTAACGCGAACCCGATCCCGAGATAGAGCAGCATGGTCGGCAGCCCCGACCGCGCCGACACCCGAACCGCCACGAGGCTGAGCAGCAGGACCAGCGCCCCCACCAGGAGGGTGCGGGTCAGGTCGCCCACCCCGTATGCCGCGCCGAGACCGGGCAGCCCGAAACGTGTCGCGAACTCGTCGATGAGCTCGGCTCGGGGCGGCATCCAGATCCTTCCGGTAGGTGTGGCTTAGTCTCGCAGGGTGACGCGTGCCAAGGTGATCCGTCGGGCCGGGATCTGGATCGGTGCCCTCATGGTGGCGGCCCTCGTCGCAGTGGGGGCTTTCGCGACGTCCGCCGTGCGACGGGCCTGGCCGCAGACGACGGGCACGATTGCCCTCGAGGGACTCGGCTCGACGGTGTCCGTCGTGCGGGACGAGCGCGGCATACCGACGATTTCGGCCGACAACGCCACCGACCTGTTCCGCGCGCAAGGGTTCGTTTCCGCGCAGGACCGGTTCTTCGAAATGGACCTGCGCCGGCACATCGCCTCGGGGCGCTTGGCTGAGCTCGTCGGATCAGCAGGAGTGGCGGCCGACAAGGCGATTCGGACGATGGGCTGGCGCAAGGTCGCCGAGGAGGAGTTGCCGACCCTCGCGCCTTCCACGCGCCGGTATCTCGGGGCCTACGCCGACGGGGTGAACGACTATCTGGCCAAGGCTGGCGAGCCAGCCAACCTGGCGGTGGAATATCAGGTGCTGGGAGCCCAACTCCCGGACTACCGGGTCGAGCAATGGTCGGCCGTGGACTCCCTCGTCTGGCTCAAGGCGATGGCCTATGACCTGCGCGGCAACTTCTCCGACGAGTTGGCCCGCGGCCGACTGACCGGCACGTTGGGCGCGGCCCTCGTCGACACGCTGTATCCGCCGTATCCCACCACCGACCACGTGCCGATCCTGTCGGCCGAGCAGTGGTCACCGACTCGCAGTAGCCCCCAGTCGTTCGTTCCCGCAGCGCTTACGACCACCTCGACCGCCCGGGCCGCTCTGGTCTCGCCCGCGACGACGACGCCGAAGATCTCGGCCTCGGCGGCGCTCGCCGCCCTTCCCGAGCTAGCCGATCCCGAAGTCACCACCGCGCTCACCTCCGCGTCGGCCTTACTCGATGCCGTTGTCCCGATGTTCGGGCGCGGCGAAGGCATCGGATCGAACTCGTGGGTCGTCGGACCGTCCCTCACGAAGTCAGGCAAGCCGCTGCTGGCCAACGACCCGCACCTGGGCGTCTCGATCCCCGGCATCTGGAGTCAGGTGGGGCTTCGCTGCCGGACCGTTACTCCCGAATGTCCTTTCACTGTCAGCGGATTCGCGCTCGCCGGTGTCCCCGGGGTGGTCATCGGCCATAACGCCACGGTCGCCTGGGGCTTCACCAACCTCGGCCCAGACGTCACCGACTTTTTCCTCGAGAAGGTGACGGACACGGCATACCAGCTCGATGGGCGCCCTGTGCCTCTCCAGGTGAGCAGCGAGACCATCAAGGTGCGCGGCGGCGCCGACGTGCCGCTCACCGTCCGGCGCACGGGCCACGGTCCGATCGTCAGCGACGTCTTCTCGGGGGCCGCCGAGTTGGGCAAGTCGCCGCTGCCGGGGGCCACCTCCGCGATCGAGACGTATGCCGTGTCCCTCGCCTGGACCGGCCTGGTCCCCTCGACGAGCGCCGACGCGATCTTCGCCCTGGACACGGCCGGTGACTTCACGGCGTTCCGGGCCGCCGCCAAGCTGTTCGCGGTGCCGTCGCAAAACCTGGTGTATGCCGACACGTCCGGCAACATCGGCTACCAGGCGCCCGGACTCATTCCCGTGCGGCGATCGGCCACGCCGGGACTGCCGCCTGGGTTCTTGCCGTCGCCGGGATGGGTGTCCACATCTGACTGGCAGGCTTGGGTGCCTTTCGAGGACCTGCCGTGGGTCCTCAACCCCACGGAGGGCTACCTCGTCGCGGCCAATCAGCAGGTCACCGCCGCGACGACTCCCTTCCTGACGACGGAGTGGGACGCCGGGTGGCGCAGCCAACGGATCCGGGAGCTCCTCACGGCGGCTCCCCCGGGCAGCCTCACGGCGGCGGACATGTCGCGGATCCAGGGCGATATCACCGATGGCTTCGCGGAGGCCCTGGTGCCCTCGTTGCTTGGGGTGGACCTGTCCGACGACCCGTTCACCGCCAGTGCGCAGACCCTGCTGCGTTCCTGGGACTACACCACCCCGGCAGACACCTCGGAGGCGTCGGCGGCCGCTGCGTATTTCTATGCCGTGTGGACCAAGCTGCTTGCCTCGACCTTCGATGACCAGTTGCCGCCCGACCTGCGGGCCGATGGTGGGTCGCGCTGGAGGTTGGTGGTGACCGGGTTGTTGCGGGATCCAACCAACGCCTGGTGGGACGACAAGCGCACCCCGTCCATCGTGGAGAGCCGCGACGAGATCTTGCGGCAGTCGCTCGTCCAGGCCCGGTTGGCGTTGACCAAGTCGCTCGGCTCCGACGTGCAGGGATGGTCCTGGGGCCGGGTGCACACGCTGACGCTGACGCATCGGGTCCTCGGTGGTGACACGGTGCCCGGTCCGATCCGGGCGATGGTCAACCGTGGGCCGTTCCCATTGCCGGGGGGTTCGGCAGTCGTCGATGCCAACGGGTGGAATGCGTCGGCCGGGTTCGCCGTCAACTGGGCGCCCTCGATGCGGATGGTCGTCGACTTGTCCGACCTCGACGCGTCGACCTGGGTCAATCAGACCGGCCAAAGCGGACACCCGTACAGTGCCCACTACACCGATCAATTGGACGCGTGGTCGAGCGGTGCCACCTTCCCGTGGCCGTTCAGTCCAGCGGCACTCACCGCGGCCCGACGTGACGAGCTGATGCTCACTCCGGCCCCAGTAGGCTGACCGGGTGACGAATCGGCCGCTCTCGTGGAGGGCGACATGAGTGTCGCCGGGTTGGCGGAGGCCGTGCGTCGATTGCGGCTGCGGGGGATGGACGAGCGGGCCGTCGCGGTGTTCGTCAACTACTACCACCAGCTCGAGTCCGGGGCGCTCGGCACGATCCCCGAAGCCTCGATCGAGCCGCTGGTCGACCTGCCGCGACTGGACGCTGTCGACGCGAACGAAGCAGAGCGAGCTGCGGCATTGCGTCAGGTGGCCGTCGTCAAACTCAACGGTGGATTGGGCACGAGCATGGGGTTGGCCGGACCGAAGTCGGCCCTGGCCGTCCGGGACGGGCTCACCTTCCTCGATGTCATCGTCCGCCAGGTGCTCGCCCTCCGTGAGCGGTATGCCGCCCCCCTACCCGTGGTGTTTATGAACTCGTTCCGCACCGACGAGGAGACCGAGGCCGCCCTCGCGGCATACCCGGATCTGCCGGTGCGCGGGCTGCCGCTGGGCTTTCTGCAGGGCGCCGAGCCGAAGTTGCGGGCCGACACCCTCGCGCCCGTCGACTGGCCGGCCGACCCCGAGCTGGAATGGTGTCCGCCTGGACATGGCGATGTTTACCTCTCACTCGCTCGCACGGGGTTGCTGGATGCCTTGCGAGACATGGGGATTCGTTACGCCTTCCTGTCTAACGCCGACAATCTCGGGGCGACGTGCGACCCCGACATCGCGGCGTGGCTGCTGCGCGAGCAGGTGCCCTATCTCGCCGAGGTGTGCACGCGCACCGTCAACGACCGCAAGGGCGGCCACCTGGCTCGCCGGATCAGCGACGGCCGGATCGTGCTGCGTGACAACGCGATGGTCGTCCCTGGCGAGGAGCAGTTCTTCGCCGACGAGACCCGGCACGCGACCTTTCACGCCAACAACCTCTGGGTCGACCTCGACGTCATCGCCCGAATGCTCGACGAGCGCGACGGTGTCCTCGGCTTGCCGATCATCGTCAATCGCAAGACCGTCGACCCCACCGACAAGACCTCGACCCCGGTCATCCAGATCGAATGCGCCATGGGGACGGCCATCGAGGCGATCGACGGGTCGCGCGCCATGCAGGTGCCGCGCAGCCGGTTCCGTCCGGTCAAGACGACCAACGAGCTCGCCCTCGTACGCTCAGATCTATTCCGTTTCGAGCCGGATTGGCGGATCGCTGCGACCACCGATCGGCCCGACCCGCTGGTCGACCTCGGCCCCAGCTTCATGTTTATGCCCGATTTCGAGCGCCGCTTTGCTGCGGGGGTGCCCTCGTTGACGCAGTGCACGTCGCTGCGCGTGCGCGGGGACGTCACCTTCGGGGCGGGCGTGGTCTGTCGGGGCGACGTTGTCGTCGAGGGTCCGGTGGCGGTGCCGGACGGCGCGGTGCTCCGTGGGCAGACGGCATACCCGGGCGGGTCCGGTGGCTGACCGGACGGTCGCCGAGCACCTGACCCAGGTGCTTGCCATAGCTCGCCCGCTGCCGCCCGCCGTCGTGGCGCTGTCTGACGCGGTCGGGCTGGTCGCTGCTGCCGACGTCGCCTCACGGGTCGACCTTCCCGGTTTCGAGAACTCCGCCATGGACGGGTATGCCGTTCGCGCCGCCGACGTCACGCGCGCCTCGCCGGGCAGCCCGGTTCGTCTTGCGGTGGTCGCCGATATCGCCGCCGGCGACGCCCCGAGTCGCGCGGTCGGTCCGGGCGAGGCCGCCCGGATCATGACCGGTGCGATGGTCCCCGCCGGTGCCGACACCATCGTCAAAGTGGAAGACACCGACGCCGGTATGCCGTTTGTCTCGGTCCTTGCGGCGACTCCCCTTGGGACATCGATCCGACGCCGCGGCGAGGACCTGCCCCAGGGCGGACCCGTCGTGGCCGCTGGCACGGTCCTCACGCCACGACATGTCGGGCTGCTTGCGGCAGCGGGCCATGCGGAGGTGGCTGTTCGACCCCGTCCGAAGGTGGCCGTCGTCTCGACCGGCGCCGAGCTCGTCGCGCCAGGAAACCCGTTGGCGCCTGGGCAGATCCACGACTCCAACAGTCATCTACTCGCAGCCGCGGTCACAGCGGCAGGTGCGCACACGGCATACCGGGGGAGCATCGGCGACCACCCCGACGAGGTGCGTGACCTGCTCGACCGGCTGGCCGCCGACGTCGACGTGATCGTCACGTCCGGAGGGGTGAGCATGGGGGTCCACGACGTCGTCAAGGCGGTGCTGCGCGAGCGGGGAGAGGTCGATTTCGTCACCGTTGCGATGCAGCCGGGTAAGCCGCAAGGTATAGGTCGGCTGGGGCACCGGGGTGTGCCGTTCTTCGGGCTGCCCGGCAACCCGGTCTCGGCCTTCGCGTCGTTCGAGGTGTTCGTCCGACCGTTGCTGCGTCGGCTGATGGGCCTGGAACCGGCGGTCGCCCCGACGACCCGGATGCGGCTCGCGGCTCCGCTGCGCTCGCCTGCCGGTCGCCTGCAGGTCGCCCGCGCGACGATCGAGCGTTCTCCTGACGGCGGTTGGGCGGCGACGCCCGTGGCTGGCCAGGGGTCACATTTCATCGCCGATCTCGCGGCCGCCGACGCATTGTTGTTCGTTCCCGCCGAGGTCACCCACTTGCAGCCGGGAGACGAGGTCGACAGCATCCTCCTATGACCGACCCGGACTCCGAGGCAGCGCCCGGGCTGACCCACGTGCGCGCGGATGGCAGCGCCCTCCTGGTCGACGTGAGCGCCAAGCCGGTCACCGCTCGGGAAGCCTCGGCCGCCGGCCGAGTCGCCCTGTCCGCAGCCGCGGTGGCGGCACTGCGCGACGGGACGGTCCCCAAGGGGGATGCGATCGCCGTCGCCCGGATCGCCGGGCTACAGGCGGTCAAACGCACTCCAGACCTCATCCCGCTGGCGCATCCGGTGGCCGTGCACGCCGCGAGCGTCGACCTCACCGTGGACGACGACGGGGTCGCGATCCGTGCAACTGTCCGAACAGCCGACCGGACGGGTATCGAGATGGAGGCGCTCACCGCCGTCGCGGTGACCGCGCTCGCTCTGATCGACATGGTGAAGGCGGTCGACCGGCACGCCCGGATCACCGACGTGCGGGTTGTTGCCAAGTCCGGCGGGCGGTCCGGAGACTGGCGGGAGGACGGCGCGTGACCCCCGCTGCGTCGGGCCGTCGGGCCGTCGTCATCGTCGCCTCGACCCGCGCCGCCGATGGCACCTACGAGGACCGCACTGGCCCTCTCCTCGTCGCGACGCTCACCGGCTGGGGGTATGCCGTCCCCCCACCTGTGGTCGTCGGCGACGGTGACCCCGTGGGAGAGGCCCTCGTCAAGGCGCTTTCGAGTGGCCCCTCAGACAAGGACACCTCGGTGCCCGATGTCATCCTGACAACCGGAGGCACGGGAGTCTCGCCGACCGACCGGACCCCGGAGCAGACCCGGCCGTTGCTCGATCGGGAGCTGCCCGGCATACCGGAGCTCATCCGGGCGCGGGGGACGATGGGTGGCCAGCCGCTGGCCGCCCTATCCCGGGGGCTCGCCGGCGTGGCCGGCCGGACCCTCATCGTTAATCTGCCGGGGTCCCGGGGCGGGGTGCGCGACGGGCTGGCCGTCCTCGAGCCGATCCTGCTCCACGTCGTCGAGCAGCTCGCCGGGTCCGATCACGAGGCGCCCCCTCCGGCGTGGGGCGACTCGTGAGCGTCTCTCGCTGGCCGGTGAGCCTGCAGGTCGTCGATGGCCTGAGACCTCACCTGGTGCTCCGGCCGCTACACCGGCGCGATCAGGCGGCGTGGGAAACGCTGCGCCGGGACAATGCGGCATATCTGTCCCGGTGGGAGCCGACCCCTCCGGACGGGGTGGCGCCGCGGACGGGCTACGGCGGCTACCTGCGCGCGCTCAACCGGGACGCTCGCGCGGGGAATATCGTGCCGTTTGTCGTCGAGGTGGATGGCGACTTGGCCGGGCAGGTGCACTTGTTCGGAGTGATGCGGGGGTCGTTGCTGTCGGGAGCCGCGGGCTATTGGGTGGGGCAGCGTTTCGCCGGCCAGGGGGTGGCCACCAGGGCACTGGCGGCGCTGGTGGACTATGCGCTTGGTCCGCTGGGGCTGCACCGCGTCGAGGTCAACGTCCGCCCCGAGAACGAGGCATCGCTGGCTGTTGTTGCCCACCTGCGCCTGCGCGAAGAGGGCGTGCGGGAGCGCTATCTGCACATCGAAGGGCAGTGGCGCGACCATCGGACCTTCGCGATAACGGCCGAGGAGTTGGCGGGCCAGGCAACGATCCAGCGGTGGCGCCCGCCGTCCTGAGTGAGGGTTTCGGCACGGCGTTGGGGTATTTCACACCCGTCACATCAGCCTCATCTGCGACACACCGAGCCAGGTCCGCGGAGGCGCTACCGCGGGTCCCTACGGTAGACGCGTGCAGCCCTCGTCCCTGATTTTCGTCGCGATCATCGCGATCTGGGCTGCCTTCCTCGTCCAGCACTGGGTCCGTCGCCGGGAGGCGCTCGCGACCGCGCGTTCGGTCGACCGGTTCAGTGAGGCGATCCGCCTGCTGGAGCGTCGCCCGGTGCTCCCCTCACCGGAGCCGCGTCCCGCCCCCCAGGTGTATGCCGCTCCGGCGTCACCGCTCGTCGCCCGTTCCACCGGTGCTCGGTCCGCTCTCCCGTCCTCGGAACCCGCCGAGCCGGTCCCCACAGGGCCTACGCGGGTCGTCCGTCGGCCGATTCCCCCGGCTCACCCCCGATGGGGACGACTCGGCCGTCGCGTCCGCGCACTAGCGTTCCTCGGCCTGCTGGTCTTCGTCCCAGTCGCCGCGGTGTTGTCGGCCGTTGGGGTGCTGCGCTGGACATCGGTCGTCGTGGCCGTCATCTGTGTGGCGCTCGGCGTGGTCATGCTTCGGTATGCCGCCGTCCACGAGCGCACGCTGGCCCGGGTTGAGCGGGCGATGGCCAGCTCGCAACGCGTGGGAGATATGCACGTCCGACCGGTAGCGGGTCAGCGGACGGCAGACGCGGCTGCCCATGCATCCACGCGAACCCCTGACCCCGCCACCGTTGCGGACCAATCGTCAGCCGAGCCTGCCGCCGTCCCAGTCGCAGCTGTTCCAGTCGCTGCTGGCCCCGGCGCTGTGGGCGAGCGGGCGTCGCGGCGGGCGGCCTACGCGGCATACAGCGGGGATGGGACTTGGCAGCCGGTGGCGGTGCCGCCACCCACGTACACGCTCAAGGCGCGGGCCGAACACCCGCAGCCGCAGCCGGCCGAGGTAACCCCGACGCCCGATCCAGCCCCGCGCGAGCCAGCCGAGGCGCAGGCTCCGGCCCGGGCAGTCGGCGACTGATCGCCCCAGCGCCGATCCGATCAGGCCGGCGTGATCGCTTCCCCTCCGTCAACTGGCCCCTGGACCGGATCGGCTGACGCCTCGCCGCCGCTAGCAGAGATGGTCGTGGCGTCAGCACCGGTGAGGTGCTTGACCACGGTGTTGACCACCGCAGCGACCGGCACGGCGACCAGCGCGCCGACGATGCCCGCGATGACCACCCCAGCCGTGATGGCCAGAATGACAGCGAGTGGGTGCACACTGACCGCTCGGCCCAGAAGGAACGGCTGCAGGACATGCGATTCGATCTGCTGCACGGCGATGACGCCGGCCAGCATGAGCAGCGCGACGATGGGTCCTTGCGCTACCAAGGCGATGAGGACGGCGATCATGCCCGACGCGAGGGCGCCGACGATGGGGACAAAGGCGCCGAGGAAGACCAGCGCACCGATGGCGGGCGCGAAAGGCACGCGCAGGATGAGGGCAACGGCCGTGATACCGACGGCGTCGACGAGTGCGACGAGGATGGTCGCCCGGGTGAACGCGGTCAGTTGGCCCCAGGCAACGTGTCCCGCGGAGTCAACCCGTTCGCGCGCCGAGCGGGGGAAGAGCCGGACCAGCCAGGCCCAGATTCGGTCTCCTTCATAGAGGAAGAAGAACAGCGCGAAGAGGCTGATGAACAACCCCGCGATGACGTGCGACGCCCCGAGCCCGGCCTTGGTGAGGCTGGCTCGCAGGCCCTCGCTGGAGGAGAGGGTGCTCTTGGCTTGGTCGAGATACTGGGTGAATTGGCTGTCGCTGATCTGAAAGGTGCTCTGCAACCAGGCCTTGATGGCGCCTAGCCCGGCGCCCACCTGGGCAGCCATGTCGGCGAAGCCGCCGGTGAGTTGGCTGCCGACGAGGAACAGCAGCAACCCGATGGCCATGATCGTCCCGAGCAGGGTGATCCCGGCTGCCGGGGCGGGCTTGCCAAGGCGAGCCCGCAGCCACTGGTTAACCGGGTGGAGCAGCGCGGCCAGCAGGGTCGCGACGACGATAGGGATGACCGCCTCGCTGACAAACCCCAGCAGGTAGGCGAACGCGATGACCGCCGCCGCGATCGCCAACAGCCGCCAGGCCCACTCGCTCGCTGCACGGACCGGGGGAGGGATCGGTGACGGGGTGCTCGACATGCCCACAGGGTATGCCGAGTGCTCACCTGCCGCCTGGCAGGGCGGCATACCGGGCTTTGCGGGAGGCCAGCAGGCTCGTCACGGTGACGGTCGCGAGGATGGCGACGATCACGGCGAGCGAGAGCAGCGTCGGCACCTCGGGAACCCAGGCCCAGACCCCGTGGGCCCAGTGCAGCACGAGCTTCACGCCGATGAAGGCGAGGATGAGCGCGAGCCCGTGACCGAGGTGGGCTAGTGAGGCGAGAGCGCCGGCCAGGACGAAGTAGAGGGCGCGCAGGCCAAGCAGGGCGAAGGCGTTGGTGGCGAAGACGAGGTAGGCGTCTTCGGTGATCCCGAAGACGGCAGGCACCGAGTCGATGGCGAAGACGATGTCGGTGCCGAGGATCGCGACGATGACCAGGGCCATCGGGGTGAGCGCGCGGCGTCCGTCAGCCAGGCGGGTCCGCAGGCGCGGGCCGTCGTAGGTGTCCGACACCGGCCAGAACCGGCGGATGAGCCGGACGCTGCGCAGCGAGCCGATATCGACGGCGTGGTCGGTGTGGGCGAGCGCGTCCCGGCCGACCTTGACTGCGGTCGCGAGCAAGATGGCGCCGAAGAGCAGGAACGCCCACGAGAAGCTCGCGATGAGCTGCGCTCCGAGGGCGATGAAGATGCCGCGCAGGATGAGGGCGCCGGCGACGCCGATGAGCAGCACGCGTTGTTGCAGCTCCTTGGGGACCGCGAATGCGGTGAGCAGGAGGAGGAAGATGAACAGGTTGTCGACGGACAGGGACTTCTCGACGAGATAGCCCGTGTAGTACTCCAGGCCGGTCTGGCCACCGTGGACGTTCCAGATCCACACGCCGAAGCCGACGGGGATGGCGACGTAGAAGGCCGACCAGCTCAAGGCCTCTCGCATCGTCACTTCGTGCGGGCGGCGGGTGATGAGGAAGTCGAGCGCGAGCAGCGCAACGACCGCCCCAATGGTCACCCACCAGAGCGTCGGTCCGGCGATCGAGGTGAGCGCGGGGCTGGCCTCGGGGGCGGCATACGGGACGGCGGTGGCCAGAGCGGGCAGCGCGGAAACGGCGGGCAAGGCAGGCACAGAGGTCCTCAAGTCAAGCGGCCTGAGGTCTCCTTCACCGCGTGCCCGGCCTGGTGTGGCCGAGCGGGCGGCCCCGCCCGGGAGCGTCGCGGGACACTCGTGATGACCGGGTCGGGTCTGGGAAGTACTCCCCTCGTGCGGTGACTCTAGCGAGCGCGAGGCGATTTACGCAACACGTGTATGCCGTTAACTGAGCGTTCGTTCGGTGGTCGCTTGGGGCACGGAACTGGGCAGCAGCGGGCGGCAGTGGGCCAGCGAGGCCCTAGGCGCCGGTGACGCCCACCCAAGGCGGTCGGCTTTGGTGCCGCTGCGGCGCCTGGTGTTAGAGTGTCCGACGCATCTGGGGCTGTGGCGCAGTTGGTAGCGCGTCTCGTTCGCAATGAGAAGGTCAGGGGTTCGAATCCCCTCAGCTCCACCACACGACAAGGGCCGGCGCACGTCGGCCCTTGTCGTTTTGCGTCCCCCGTGCGGGTTGGGTGGGGTGTTGTCGGCGCGTCGTGACAGACTGGCGAAGGCAAGACAAGCGACCCGAAAGAGCGTGCTCGCTGGGCCGAAAAACATTGACAGCAAACGAGATTGACTGGCAGATGGGGTTGCCAAGGCGATCAGACATCAGTACGATAAGGGCATGAGCCAGCCGGCGATCGTGATGCAGCGACCCGTGGATGTCGAAGACCTCCACGGCCGCACCGCTGCGGTCTGCGCCCGGTTGGCCCAAGCGCACGCCGAGCTGGTCGAGATCACCGGCGAGCTCTTGGAGACCGAGTTGTGGGCCGAAGGCGGCATCCGCTCGCCGCAGCACTGGCTCATCGTCCGGGCGGGACTCTCGCCGAGCCGGGCGAGGGAGATCGTCGAGCTGGCCCAACGCGCGCGGGAGCTGCCCGAGACGCTGGCGGCAATGTCGGCGGGTCGGCTCGGCGTCGATCAGGCGGCCGTGGTCGCGCGGTATGTGCCCGCGGCATACTCCGCCCAGGCGTGCGAGCTGGCCGAGCTGGCGACGGTCCCGCAGCTGCGCCGCTCGCTGTCGCGCTATGCGTTCGCCGACGAGCCGCCGGTCACGCCGGCCGCCGCGGCCGACGCCGATGTCACCGACGCCGATCTCAGTGGACCGGCTGCTCCCGGCGACGACGGGGAAGCTCCGGCGCCGGGCCCGGAGACCGAGCGGGCTCGCTTGTCGATGTCGACTATCGACGGCCGGTTCGAGCTGTCCTACTCGGCACCGGCGTCGATCGGAGCGCTCGTCGAGGCGTCGATCCGCGAGGCCAAGGACGCGCTCTTCCAGGCAGGCTGCACCGAGGCCACTTTGGCCGACGGTCTGGCCGAGGTTGCCAACCGGTCGCTGTCGAGCATCGAGAACACGTCGCGGGCCGGCAAGTACCGGATCTACGTCCACCTCGACACCCACGGCGGCTGGGTGGGGCGGGGCGGTCGGCTGCCCGCGCACGTCATCGACGGCATGACCTGCGACGGCGTGCTCCAACCGGTATGGGAGACCGACGGCGTGCCGGTGAGTGTCGGGCGGGCCCAACGGGTCGTTCCCGATCGCACCCGCAGGCTCGTCGAGGCCCGCGACCAGGGCTGCCGCTATCCGGGGTGCTCCGGGCACGGCCATGTCGAGGCTCACCACATCGTGCATTGGCGCAGCGGCGGCCGGACCGATCTGGACCAGTTGATCAGTCTCTGCCCCTATCACCACGACCGACATCACGAGGGCGAGTTCACGATCACCGGCACCCCGGCTCGGCCGGACGGGCTCACCTTCTGGGCGCGTGGCGGGTGGCCGCTGCGTCCCCTCGCCGCGCAGGCGTCCGGGCTGCCGCAGAACTCGCCGGATGCTCCGGATGCTCCGGGTCTGGGGCGAGCCGAGCGCCCCTGGTATGCCGCCCATTCGGCCGACGTCCCCTGGTCGGGTCCGACCGGTGAGCGGTTGCAGACCCGACATCTCTACCTTGCCCCAAACCCCACGGCGCGGAACCCCGCCGTACCCGACGGCCTCGCGATAGATCAGCCGGCGCTCGATTCCGCGGATGTCGACCCGCCCGGGCCCTAGGCCTGCGGAGAGCCGTCTGGATCGACGACTCCCTCGACGAAGAACTCGTTTCCTTCGGGATCGGCCAACTCGGCGCGGTCGTCCAGGTCATTCACCATGACCGCTCCCAGGCTGCACAACCGCTCGATCTCCCGAGTGCGGTCGGCAGCCGCCAGCACCCAACGTAGCCGGTTCCGTTCGGTCTTCGGGCGGACGGGCGGGCCACCCCAGGTGAGCTTCGTCCCGCCGCGCGGCGACTGGATCGCGGTCTCCTGGTTCTCATCCCAGACGAGCGGCCACTCGAGGGCCCGACTCCAGAAGTAGCCGCCCTCGGGCATCCCGTCGCCGGCGAGGGCGCCAATCCGCGCCGTAGTCGCCAAGAACCGATTGCCTGCCTCGATGACGCAGAACTCGTTGTCCTCCGGGTCCGCCAGCACAACGTGCCCCTCGTCGCCGCGCTGACCCACATCACGATGACGGCCGCCCAGACTCGACGCGAGTTCCACGCGGCGTCGCTGGTCATCCTCGGAGTCGCTGGTCAGATCGAAATGCATGCGATGCAGGCCGGACTTCGCGCGGCTGGTCGGGATGAAGCGCACCTCGAAATCCGCCCCGGCCAGACCCGGGAGCCTGGTGCCCGTGGCGTCCGGCCTGCGACCGAGCACCGCAGCCCAGAAGCCCGCCAGGCGACCGGGGTCTTGGGCATCGAACTCCAGTGCCACCAACGCCACACCCACGAGTCGACCTCCTCGAAATCAGCGGCCGTGTGCCTTGAAGAAGGCCCACAGCGCCACGGTCGTGTCGTATGCCGTCGCGCCCCGCGTCGGGCCGACGGTGGGCAGGGGCGTCGCGGACGGGTTCGCTCCGGCGGAGGTCGGCGATGGCGGCGACGGCGACGGCGACGGCGACGGCGAAGCGTCCAGGGGGCCGGTTCGACCGACACCCGGCCAGTCGTGACCGCCGCCGTCGATTGTCACCAACGTGACGGACCGACCCTCGGGGCACTGAGCGATCATTGTCGAGACCCGGCCGGAGACCGACGAGAGATCCCCACCGCAGCGCGCATACCCACGCCACGCCGAATGCAGGGCCGGTATCGCCACTCCCTCGATCTGCGCCACGCCACCCCCCGAGATTCCGTCATACGGCACCGTGGGGTCGGCGTTCCCATGGACGTGGATGATCGACGTTGGGGCCGGGTTGGGGCAATCGCCAACGAGGGTTGAGGCAACCGGGCCGATGGCGGCAAAAAGAGTTGTCTCACAAGCCATTCGGTAGGCCATCATGCCGCCGACGGACATGCCCGCGGCATACGTGCGGCGCGGGTCGATCGACACTCGGGTGCTCAGGTTGTCGATGGCCGCCTTGACGAAGGTGACGTCGTCGACACCTTGGGCCGGGGCGAGGCCGCAGCAGCCTCCGCCAACATTCCACGCGCCTCCGACGGCGTCGGGATAGAGGACGACGAAGCCCTCGCGGTCGGCGAGGGCGTCCCAGCCGTACGCGCGCTCCGCCAGCGCGGCGCTCCCCAACCCACCGTGGAACATGACGACGAGCGGGGCGAACCGAGTGAGCCGCGCCGGGCGGTAGGCGCGATACATCCGGATCCGGCCGCCGACCGAGATCGCCTGCTGGCTCGACCCGATGGGAAGGATGCCCAACATCACCCCAACGCTGGCGGGAGGATCCAGCCCAGGCTCAGGGTTGGGATCCGGATCCGGCGCGGTGGAGGTCGACGCAAACGCATGGGAGGACGGGTGTCCCGACGTTGCCCCGGTCGGGATGACCTGGTCCCCCGGAGACTCGACACACCCGCCCATGAGTGCAAGGACAGCACCGATCGCCACCCACACCCCCCTGAACGTGCCGGTCATGCACTCATCATGACAGTGACGCGGCCGCTCGCCTTCCCGGCGTGGCGCGGCATACCAGAGTCGGCTTTCGCCCTCCGCCGAAGACCGCCCGTCACACCCAGGAGGGGAACCACATGTGCAGCCACCACTGCTGGTAGGGGATCACCTGCGCCGTGTAGATCGGCCAGAACCAGGCAAACACGAGCACGGTCACCACGAGATAGCTGCCGACGACCCCCGCCCCCACCCGGCGACGCACGAGGCTCGCGTCGCGGCCGCCGGCGACCAACCCCAACAGATAGGTGACGGCGAGCACGACGTAGGGCACGAAGGCGACGGCGTAAAACTGATAAATGGTCCGGTCTCCGACGAGGAACCACGGCAGGTAGCCCCCGGCGTAGCCGGCGAGGATCGCTCCGGCCCGCCAATCCCGCCCGAGCGCCCAACGGAACAGCACGACGAGCACGGCAGCAACCCCGAGCCACCAGATCGTCGGCGTCCCGATCGGGGTGATGACCTTGGCGCACATGTCGACGGTGCACCCGTCCTCACCGAGCTTGGGGTATTCGGCGAACATCGACGTCGGCCGACCCATGACGATCCACGACCACGGATGCGACTGATACGAGTGGGGCGTCGACAGACCGCGGTGGAAGTCGAGGATCTGGGCCTGGTAGTTCCACCACGAGCGCAGGTCGTCGGGGACCCATGCCCATGTCGCCGAGGCAGGGTGCGTGTCGGCCCACCGCTTGTTGTAGCCGTGTTCGCTGACGAACCACCCCCACCAGGACACCACGTAGGTGATCGCCACCGTCGGCACCACCGTGACGAAGGCCGGTATGCCGTCCCGCACCAGCCCCGCGAGACCGTAGCGCCGGATGCCCACCGCCCGTCGAGCGCCCAGGTCCCAGAGCACGGTGAGCAACCCGAAAACGACCAGGAAGTAGAGCCCCGACCACTTGGTGCCGGCCGCCAATCCGAGTGAGAACGCGGCCACCCATCGCCACGGTCGCCACCCCAGCGAGGGGCCGAGCCACCGATCGTCGGCCCGGCGCTCGGCTGGGCACGTGGCGGACCGTCGGGCCAGCACACCCCGGGACCGATCTCGGTCGAGCAGCAGCGCACCGAAGGCAGCCAGCGCGAAGAACATGAGGATGAGGTCGAGCAAGCCCGTCCGAGAGTGGACGAAGTGATGCCCCTCGACGGCGAGCAGCAGCGCCGCGATGGTCCCGAGCACCGACGAACCGAGCAGCCGTCGGGCGATGCGGCCCAGCATCAAGATCGAGATCGTCCCGAGCAGGCACACCGAGAAGCGCCATCCCACGGAACTGTCGGCGCCGCCGAACAAGGCCTCGCCCGCGGCGATAACCCATTTGCCCACCGGGCCGTGGACGACGAGGTCGCCGTCGGTGGAGTTGAACACGTCCAAGGTGCCCCGGGTGAACGCCTCGTCAGGCTTCTCCCCGAAGGGCCCGCCATTGCGCATCTCGACGCCCCACTGGAGCATCGACCAGGCCTGTTTGACGTAGTAGGTCTCATCGAACACCAGCTGATGCGGTCGTCCGAGATCCCAGAACCGCATGATCCCGCCGACGACCGCCGCGAACAGTGGACCCAGCCAGCCGAGCAGCACGTGGCCCGGCGGATCCCCGAGGAGCCGCCGGCGCAGCTGCTCCTCGCTGCTGGTCATGTCGGACATCGTAGGCATAGTCCTGGCGGTGCCAGACTGTCCGGTATGCCGTCCGCCCCCGCCCGCGAGAACCTCACTCGCTTCGCGTGGCTGTCTGTCGTCGCCGCCGTGGCCACGATTGCCCTGAAGTTCGGGGCCTACCTGCTCACCGGTTCGGTGGGATTGCTTTCGGACGCTGCCGAGTCGGTGGTCAACCTGGTCGCTGCGTTCGTTGCCCTTATCGCGCTGCACGTCGCGGCCCAACCAGCCGATGCGGACCACCAGTTCGGGCACACCAAGGCGGAGTATTTCTCGGCGGCCGTCGAGGGTGTGATGATCTTTGTCGCCGCGATCTTCATCCTGTGGTCCTCGGTCCAGCGGTTCCTCGCACCCGAGCCGCTGGAGAACGTCGGCATGGGTCTGGGCATCTCCGTCGCGGCCTCCGTGCTCAACGGCGCGGTCGCATTCGTCCTCATGCGGGCCGGTCGCCAGCACAACTCGATCACCCTGGTCGCCGACGGCAAACACCTGATGACCGACGTATGGACCTCTGCAGGCGTTGTGCTGGGAGTGCTCCTCGTCGTCCTCACCGGCTGGCTGCGCCTGGACCCGATCATCGCGTTTCTCGTCGGCTGCAACATCATCTGGACTGGATGGCACCTCGTCCGCGATTCGGTCGACGGGCTGATGGACCACGCACCATCACCGGAGTGCCAGGCCGATATCCAAAAGATCCTCAACGACTTCACCACCCGCGAAAGCTCGACCATCGCGATTCACGGGGTTCGGGCACGGGTCGCCGGACACGTCAACCACGTCGCCTTCCATGTGTTGGTTCCCGGCGCCTGGACAGTCCGAGAAGGCCATGACCTGCTCGAGGAGATCGAGGGCCGCTTCCACGACCACTTCGGGCACATCGTCGTCGACACTCACCTGGAGCCGATCGAGGATCCGCGCTCCCACGACGCCCCGCAGTGGGAAAGCACAACGCCGGTCGTTGACCAGCCCGTCCTCGATTGACCGCATCGCGCAGACGGGTGGATCACTCACCTCAAGGCTTCGCGCCGCCCCACTGTCTTACCCTCAGTTCCAGGGAAGGTAGTCCTTCAACAGCGCGTAACCCACGAAGGCGACGATGTCGATGAGGGCGTGTGCCACGACGAGTGGCCCCACCCGGCGCCACCGACGCCACACCAGACCGAACACGAGGCCCATAAGAACGTTGCCGACGAAGCCACCGAACCCCTGGTAGAGGTGGTAAGCCCCTCGCAGCACAGCGGACGTCCCGATGGCCCACCGTGCCGACCACCCCGCCTGCTCCAGCCGGGTGAGCAGATAGCCGACGACGACGACCTCCTCGAGCATCGCGTTCTGCACCGCGGACAACACGAGCACCGGCACCGTCCACCAGGCTCCAGCGAGGTTGGCCGGCGACACCTGGGTGTTGAACCCCAAGGCTGTCGCCGCCAGGTAGAGCCCGAGCCCTGGGATGCCGATGGCGGCCGCCAGGGCAAGCCCGCGGCCGAGGTCCAAGCGCGGCCGCCGCAGGTCCAGACCGAGCACCCGGTATGCCGCCGTCCCCGGCTGCGGCGGCGCCACGCGCCCGAGCAGATAGAGACACAGCGCCACCGGGACCAGCGCCAGCCCGATCCCGACGAGTTGATAAGCCAGGTCGAGCCACGGCCGGTCCGGGGTGACCGAGGTGTTGAGCGACGAGGTCTGTTGACCTAACGGCACCGGCCGGGTCAGCCGCTCGACGATCCGCAGCACCGACCAGATCGCCGAGGCCCCGAGCGAGAGCCCGAGCACGATGAGCACCTCGGTCACCATGCCGGGTGCGCCCGGCCCACTGCGCGGGCCGGGCGCCGGAAGCGGCCCGGACGGCTCGCCGTGAGGCCGCGGCATACCGGCGTCGGCGTGGCTCATGGGACGGGACCCTAGCGGGCGCTGCTGAGGAGGGAGGATGAGCCGGTGAGGCAACGCGAGCGGTTCGAGGGGCAGATCGCCGGGCTCGGCTCGACGAGTGGCATGCGCGTCGTGGTCGGCCATTGGGCGCGCAGCCCATTCGGGGCGTTCGCCGACGCGATGGTCGAGCGGGCCGACGGTCACCGGATCCTCATCGCCCCGAACGAACGCGTGCGCGAACTAGTCTGCAGCACCTACGTGTTCGACGAGAGTCGAGTTGAGCCGGTGACGCTGACCGAACGCCGGGGCGCGGGCTCCGGTTCCGACGTGGAATGGGAGCTCGTCTCGCCCTCGCTACGGCTCACCGCGGGGATCGGCGCTCGGACGCCGCTCGGGCACCTCCTGCGCCTTGTCCCCCGACCGCTGGCCACGAGCCCGGAGTGGGCCACGCTCATCGATCCGGTAGCCCGGATCGCCCTGCGGGGCGTGCGCACTCGCGGGACCGCCGGACCCGGCCGCCGCGAGTTCTACGGGGCAACCGACCTGCGCGCGGTCGTGCGCGTGAGCGGTGAGCTGGACGGCATACCCCTGGGGGAGTTGGCACCCGTCGACCCGCCGTGCCGGTTCGGGTTCTCCTCGACCCCGCGCGAGCCGAGCGTCACCACGGTCGTCACGACGATCGAGACGGTGGACGCATGACAGGTGTCCTCGTCCTGGCGGCGACCCCCATCGGCGACCCGCGGGACGCCGCCCCGCGCCTGGCCCACGAGTTGGCCTCCGCTGACATCGTCGCGGCCGAGGACACCCGTCGGCTGAGGAGGCTGACCACCGATCTCGGCGTGACGATCAGCGGTCGGGTGCTCAGCTACCACGAGCACAACGAGGCGGCCCGCACCCCGGAGCTGGTCGACCAGCTCCTTTCCGGTGCAAGGGTTCTCGTCGTCACCGACGCCGGTATGCCGTCCGTGTCCGACCCGGGCTACCGGCTCGTCAGCGCCGCGGTCCAGGCCGGCATCCGGGTCACCTGCGTCCCTGGACCGAGCGCCGTGCTCATGGCGCTGGCCGTCAGCGGGCTGCCCGTCGATCGGTTCTGCTTTGAGGGTTTCCTCCCGCGCAAGCCGGGTGAGCGGGCCCGCGCGCTCGCCGCGCTCGCCGACGAGCCGCGCACCATGGTCTTCTTCGAGGCGCCGCACCGGACCGCCGCAACGCTGGCCGCGATGGCCACCGCGTGGGGGGCCGACCGTCCCGGGGCCGTATGCCGCGAGCTCACCAAGACCTGGGAGGAGGTCCGCCGCGGTGGGCTGGCTGAGTTGGCCGCGTGGGCTGACGCGGGGGTGCTGGGTGAGGTGACCCTCGTCGTTGCCGGTCGACCCGTCCGAGCGCCGACCGAGGCTGGCGGTGACGGGTTCGCGGCGGTGGTGGACGGCATACGGGAGCGGGTAGCCGCGGGGGAGCGGCTCAAGGACGTGTGTGCGGACGTCGCGGCAGCGACCGGGCTGACGAAGAAGACGCTTTACGAGGCGGCGGTCAACGCGCGGGGTGATGCTGGGCCTCGGCCACCCGTTTGAGCGCGCGCAGCGTCTGACGGATCCCGTCGCGGTTCTTCTCGGTGCGCTCGCCAGCCACCCGGTTGCCCAGGGTTCGCTGTATGCCCGATCGCCGGTCGGTCCACGACTCGGCCACCGTGCAGCCCTGCCCGTCGTCGTCGGGGGCAAAGACATACTCCCAGCGGGACACCTGGATCGGGCCGACGAAGATGTCGAAGGCGAGGTAACGCCCGCGTTCGGCGGCCGTCACCTTCCCGAAGGTCATCCAGCGGACCGTGCCTGCGCGGTTGTGTCCGACGAACCCGGCACCCGGCTCGGCCTTGGTCGCCCCGCCGCGCCACACCACCCGCTCGCACTCCGGCGACCACTCGCCCATCCGGGGCAGGTCGGCGACCAGGTCGTAGACCAGCTCCGCGGGGGCGTCCATGTGGAGTGTCTCGCGCACGTCGGGCATGGGGCCATCCTGGCCCTTCGGGCTGTGGATCACCGGTCACGGGGGCCGTGAGTCGGGCCACGTGTGAGGAGGGCGTGTGATGTGCTGTGGTCATGATCGAGCCAGGGCCGACGACTGACACTCCGCCGGTGCGGCTGCGCGAACCGACGAACCTCGTCTGCCCGCGCGCTCGGTGGATGTGGTTGCTGGAAGGGATCATCCAGGCGCTGCTGCTGGGCGGGGTCCAGGTGGGGTGGTGGCTCCTGGACCGGCATGGCCCGCGTGACCCGCACGTGGTCGTCGCCGTCGTCACCGGGATCGTCATGCTCGCCTACATCGTCGGTATGCCGCTCTGGCGCTTCCGGGTGCATCGCTGGGAGGTCACTCCGACGGCGGTCTACACCCAGACGGGATGGGTCAGCCAGGAGCGTCGGATCGCGCCGCTCTCCCGCGTTCAGACCGTCGACCTCACGCGAGGGCCGGTCGCCCAGCTTCTGCGCCTGGCGACGGTGCGGGTGACCACCGCCTCCGCGGCCGGGCATTTGGTCGTCCATGGGCTGGACCGCGATGTTGCGACGGCGCTCGTCGAACGGTTGACCGTTGCGGCCGCCGCTGAGCGCGGGGACGCGACGTGAGCGACGGCATACCGCCGATCCTGGCGGGCGACGAGCAGTGGCGCCGACTCGATCCGCGGATGCTCCTCGTGCACCCGATTCAAGAGGCGGTGCGCTTCCTGCCGGCGCTGCTCGTGGTGTTCTTCTCCGGGCGCAACAACGGTCGAAGCGGATGGTGGGACTGGGCGATCCTCGGGATGATCGTTGCCTTCGGCATGTCGCGGTGGTTCACGACCCGATATCGGATCTGGGGTGGGCAGATCGAATTGCGACGTGGGCTGGTCAATCGCCGATTGCTCACGACGCCCGCGGACCGGGTCCGCACCGTCGATGTCACCGCTCCGGTCTGGCATCGGCTGTTGGGACTGGCCAAGGTCGAGATCGGCACGGCGGGTGGAGGCGTGCTCGCGGAGCGGATCGTGTTGGACGCCCTGGCCGCGCCGGTGGCCGCCCGGCTGCGCGGCGAACTGCTCCATCGGGTGGCGTCGCATCCGGAGCGGGATGTCGAGCTCGGGTCCGTGGGCGGGCCGGTGAGCGAATCCTGGACCGAGTCAGTCGGCGAGTCGACCCCGGAGCAGCTTCTTGTCCAGCTCGACCCATCCTGGGTGCGGTATGCCCCACTGACGACCAGCGGGTTGGTGTCGGCGGCGGCGATCTGGGGGTTCGGGGCGCAGTACTTCAATGAGTTCGGCGATCTGCAGGACCGGGTGGAGGGGGCCGTCGACCGGGTCGCTGCGCTCGGGCTCGGTGTGGCGGTCGTGGTCGGCCTGCTCGCCGCTCTCGCCCTGGTCTCGCTGCTCGCGGTGAGCGGCTACCTGCTGAGCTACTGGGGGTTCCGGCTCACCCGGCATTCGGGAGGGACCCTGCACACCCACCGCGGCCTGCTCACCACTCGGGCAACGAGCCTGGAGGAGAAGCGGATTCGGGGCGTCGAGATCGGGCAGCCGCTGGGCCTGCGGCTCGCCGCGGCCGGTCGGCTGAGCGCGGTGACCACCGGCCTAGGGGTTGAGGGCAGTCAGAAGGGCAGCGCCTGGCTGACTCCACCGGCTCCCGCCGACGTCGTGAACCGCACGGCGATGGCCGTGGTCTATGACCCCGATGCAGTGTCGGGGCCACTCGTCGCGCATGGCCCGGCCGCTCGGCGGCGGCGCTATGCCCGGGCCCTCCTGCCGACTGCCGTGCTGTGTGCGGCGACGGTGTGGCTCTCCCGCGTCGTCGACCTTCCACCCGTGCTCGTCATCGTCGGCTGCGTGCCGGTCCTGCTCGCGCCGTTCCTGGCCGCCGACCGGTACGCCGCCCTCGGCCACACGCTGACGGCTCGCCACCTCGTCGTGCAGGCCGGCAGCCTCTCCCGGCGACGCGACCTGCTGGCTCGGGACGGGGTCATCGGGGTGACGCTCCGGGAGTCGTTCTTCCAACGCCGGGCGGGGGTCGTGACCCTCACCGCAACGACGGCCGCCGGACGGCAGCGGTATGCCGCGATCGACCTCCCGGTGGAGCGCGGTAACGCTGTGGCCACGGTCGTCCTCGGCGACATCGTGGGTCAGTTCGCGGACTCCCCGGGCTGGGCTGACCCATCCGCTGATCGTGCCAGCAGGTAGGTCCGCAGCGCGCAGGCCTGCCTGACCAGTTCCTGGGCGGAGTCGTACAGGCTGGTCCGCAAGGTGGCATCCGAGGCCGACGCGATCGCGAAATAGAACGCCGAGAAGACCCCGAGGAACCCACTCACCCGGAGGTTCTCCCAACACAGCAGATAGGTGCGACGACTGGTCGACCACTGCAGGAGGACGTCCGGGTCGGCCCCGCCCCACGCTTTGACCAGTTCGGGGCTCACGACCAGCACCCCGACGACGACGAGCACGACAAACACCGCGCCCCCCACCATGGTCACCCCGACCAGACGAGAAAGGGTGGCGACCAGTCGCAGATTCGCTCGTTGGCGCCGTGGAAGCGGACAAGTGACCGGGAATCCAGCGTCGGACGGCAGCCGGGGCGCTGGGTCGCCGGTGGCGCGCCGGAGCGCGTCTGCCCATTCCTCGCGGGTCTGGAACGAGGACAGGTCGGCCAGGTCGAGGTGGTGTCGGGAGGCGAGGAAGATCGCGCTCAGCCCGACGAACAGTCCGGAAATGCCCAGGAAGGCCCAGGAGTCCAGCCGCCCCACCGACTGCCACAGTTCGGACGCGAAGTAGGAGAAAGTGATGAACGCGAGCAGCAGCGGCAACGCCCGAGTGAGGGAATCTCCCGCCACGGCGAGGGCCCGGATGAGTTCACGGGACAAGAAGACCGACAAGGCCACCACCCCGTAGCCGACCATGAACATCACCACGGCGAGGATGACAGCCTGAGTGACCGCCAGCCCGAGGGCCGAAAACCAGCGCGACTCGGACGCGGTGAGGGTGAACTCGTCGATGGCCCACTCCTCGTGCGGAGCGAGCAACACGGTCAGCACCGGGACGAGCACGAACACGGCTCGTTCTCCCCAGCCGATCCGGTCAACAGCCGAGAACGGCGGGGAGCGGCGGACCAGGTTGCCGCCCACCCAGGTCAGCACGACCGCGACACTGGCGATGCCGAGGGAGACCGGCAGGTTGGCGCTGGCCCCGGGCACCATGGTGAGCATGACGACGACGAACAGGAGCACCAACGCTGGCGCGGCGCGCTGCGAGGGGCTGCGGTATGCCGTCGTCCCCTCGGCCATGCTGGCCAGGCCACGACGCAGGAACCATCGGGTGCTGGCCCCCGGTGCGTCCAGCGGCGTCATGCGCGGCAGCCTATCCACCTAGGATCGAGCCCATGAGCAAGGTCCTGTCTGCCGTCGCTTGGCCGTATGCCAACGGCCCGCGCCACATCGGCCATGTCGCCGGTTTCGGCGTGCCCTCCGACGTCTTCAGTCGGTATATGCGGATGGCCGGGCACGACGTGCTCATGGTGTCGGGCACCGACGAGC
>WBZS01000604.1_pt1 | contig 41237 bp, 39 predicted proteins | sample 5204201 | NCBI WGS metagenome assembly WBZS01 (sample SAMN12344357, study PRJNA552823) | activated sludge metagenome | biome: Activated sludge suspended growth; feature: Nitrification reactor; material: Wastewater; isolation source: activated sludge from nitrification reactor of wastewater...
AGTGGTTCCGTCTCGCTCTTCTCTTCATCGAATGCTCCTGATTCGCAGGCACCAGCGTGCCCGCTGTCAGGCAGACGATCCACCTACCCTACCGTCCGAAATTGTGGAGCCACTTCTAACCGCATCAGCAACGTCGTCATCGGCACGACAACGGAGCGCAGCTTCGCCCACGACAACGGCGGCAACATCACGACCGACACGCGCTCCGGCACGGCCTACGTCTACGCCTACAACAAGCGCAACCGGCTCAATACCGTCACGGTCGGCGGCGTGTTGAAGGGCACGTACACCTACAACGGCCTGGAGCAGACCGCGATCCGCGTCACCACCAACATGACGCCATCGGGCACGACGCACTTCATTTACGACCGTGCCGGCAACCTGCTGGCCGAGACGGCCGGTGGCGGCGCGACCGGCGCCACTGGCACGACGCGCGAGTACATCTGGCTGCCGGAAGCCGAGATCGCGCCGACGTTCAGCAGAGACGTCACCGGCGTTTGATCGCCAGATTAAGCAGGGCGCCGGTCACTATTTGGGCAGCAATCTCAGTTCGATTGTGGATGAGATTGGTTTTGCATTGGGGCGACCGGGCAGAAATTCAAAGCTGACAAGGCGTGGGAGCGTTCCGGACCAGGAGTCGTGCCAACCGGGCGAATTGGTGGGGCGCGCGCCGAAGTACCGCCAGGACGCGCTCTCGATGCCGCGCATCAAAACGCGCCGCTGTTGCGGCGGCTGCGGGCTCGCGCCGGGCCGGAACCATGTCTGGCCGATGACCAGATCGCGAGTGCGCCCGTCCCCCGCCGCCTCGACGGTGATATCGACTACGTAAAGCCCGCCCAGCATGCCGTGGCCGCGCATGTTGACGACGAAGCTGATCCGGTCGCGCGTGCCAGTGAACGGCACACTTAGATGCCCGTCCGGATTGCGCACGAGGATCGGCTCGGCACGCGCTAGTGTTTCACCGAGAAAGTCTTGGACGGCAGCGATCGACCCGCGATGTTCGAGAGCATCGAGCCCTTCCCATGCCCGGCGTCCCAGCCGGAAAGCGCCGAGAAGGGAGGCCAGGATCAGTGTCGTCAGCGCCAAGGCTATGAGTACCTCGACCAGCGTAAATCCGGACTCGTCGTGTGCCGTGCGAACATTCGCGCGGCTTGGCTGCGGGGGGGGCGGGTGAACCGAAGACGTCGGCAGTTGCGTCATGGCCGCCGTGCTATTTTCAGCGTTTCCAGCGTCACCGCGCGATGCTTGCCACCACTGCGCCCGCGCGCCGGTTGCCAGGTCACTGTAGCGCTCACGCGGTAGCCGAGGTAGATGGGCCCGGATGGCGGCGTGCTGTCGGGCCGCATGTCGAGTGTCCAGGTGAGACCATGGTCGGTCTGCCCCTCGGCGTGACCGTCGCTCAAGGGTACTTCGATGCCGGCAGCGGCGAGCTTGGACGCCGCGAGCCTCACCGCTTCGTCCTCCTGATCGGAAGCGCGAATGGCGGCGATACCGACGGTGAATATCTCGAACAGCGCCGGCAGTGTGATGGCGACCACGGCCAGCGCCACCAGCACCTCGACCAGCGTGAAACCGTCGTCCTTGTTCGTTGGGGCGGGCGGAGGACATGTCATCGGCGCATTTCCAGCCCTACGCTGCCAGTCAGCCAGTCGACGACAAGTGTTTCCTGTTCCGCGTAGCAGGTCAGTGTGATGCGCCCTCCCGAGGACCCGCCGTCGGGATGGAAGCGGATGACTGCCAAGGCCGTCGTTCTGGCCTCGAGCTTGGCAGTGGTCAGCGTTGCCTGCGTACAAGCCGGCAGCTGCAACGGCGCGCGCATTCCATCGCCGGTTAGCCTGCGGCGTTCGAGATCAAAGACCGCAGCCGCTTCGCGCGAATTGAGAACAGCGAAGGTGCGCACGAGACGGAGCTGGCCGGCAACCTGCAGCGTCGTGTTATGCAGCGAGACAGTGCCTGGCCTCGGGCGCACGAAGCCTGCGGTCATGACGGCGGCAAAGCCCATAAGGGCCAGCACGACGAGCAGCTCGACCAGCGTGAAGCCGTCGTGGTGGCGGATGCCGGTCATGGCATCACCACGTCATTGATGCGCATGATCGCCTTCATGACGGTGAGCAGAAGGCCGCCGATGCCGAGCCCGAGCACGACCGTTAGCATCGGGGTCAAGATCGTCATCAAGCGCTCAATGCCGCGCTCGGTCTCGACGTCGAACATGCGCGCCACGTGGGCCAGCATGTCGTCCAGTTTGCCGCTGTCTTCGCCGACCGAGATTAGGCGCACTGCGAGCGGCGGCAGGGCCGAACCTGCTGCGAGAGCCTCGCGAAGGGAACGGCCGGAGCGCAGGTCGTTCGCCGCGGCAACGATCTCGCGCTGCAAAACGCGGTTGGAGGTGGTATCGGCAGACAACTCGAGTGCAGTGACCAGCGGCACACCGCCGCGAAGCAATGTCGCCAGGATGCGGGCCAACTGCGCTGTCTGCAGCTTGGCGATCAGTGGCCCCGCAACCGGCAGCCGCAGCATCAGGCGGTCGCAGACCAGCCGGACGTGCGGCCTGCGCCAGGCGGACTTGATCGCGAGGACTCCGACGAGACCGATCAGGAGAAGCCATACCCAATGCTCGGTCGTGAAATTCGCCGCCTCGCGGGCGACCTTGAGCAGCGCGGGCAGTTCGGCGCCGGCATCCTCGAGCAGGGGAGCAATGGTCGGCACCAGCACCGTGACCACGAACACTACGGCGGCCAGGGCCAGTACGACCAGGATCATGGGGTAGACCAGCGCCGAGCTGATCTTTGACTTGAGTTCGCTGTTGCGCTCCAGGAGTTCGGCCAGCTCCACAAGCACGCCGCGCAGGTTGCCACTTGCCTCGCCAGCACGGACTAACCCGGAATAATAGGGCGGCAGTCGACCTCCCGAGGCGCGCTCCAAAGCATCTGAGAGGTGGGCGCCGGCCGAAACGCGGGACAGTGCGTCCTCGGCGAGACGTTCGGCGGCGGTCCGTCCGGGCGCGTCAAAAGTCAGCCGCAATGCGGCGTCGACGGGAAGGTCGGCCGACAGCAGGGTTGCCAGCTGGCGCGTGAACGTCGACAAAGTGCCCGTGTCGATAGCCCCGGATGGCCAGATTTCGATCTCCCACCAATGCCGGGGAGTAGTGCCTTGTACCGGCTTGGCCTCGACCGGACGCAGACCGCGGGCAATGAGCATGCGGATCGCGGCCTCGCGTGTTTCAGCCTCGATGTCACCCCTCTCGACCGCGCCGGACTGGGTGTAGGCGCGATAGCGGAAGCGGTTCATGGCTCGACCACTCTGCAAACGCGCAGGACCTCGTCGAAGGAAGTCTGGCCGATGACGGCCTTCTCGAGGCCATCCTGGTAGAGCGTTGTCATGCCTTCGGTCATGGCGTGCGCCTCGATGTCGCGCTCCGCAACACGGCGAACGACGAGGTCCCTGATGGCCGGTGTGACGGTGAGCAGTTCGCTTATCGTAGTTCGGCCGGCATAGCCGGTGCCCCGACAGGCTGAACAACCGCGTGGCGCTTTGATTTGGCCGTCGAGGATGGGAGCTGACGGGGCAAGGGCCGATCTGCGCTGCGTTTCAAGGCGCCGCCGCATCGCGGGGCCGATCTCGGCCGGAATGGCACAGGCCGGGCACAGCTGGCGTACGAGCCGTTGAGCGAGAATGCCTCGGATCGAGGAGGCCAGCAGGAAATCCTCCAGTCCCATGTCGACTAGGCGCGTCAACGTCGAGACAGCGCTGTTAGTGTGCAGCGTCGAGAGCACGAGATGACCGGTCAGGGCCGACTGGACCGCGATCTGCGCCGTTTCCAGATCGCGGATCTCGCCCACCATGATCACGTCCGGATCCTGGCGCAGGATCGAACGCAGGGCGGAAGCAAACGTCAGACCAATCTGCGGGCGAACCTGGGTCTGGCTGATACCCGGTAACTCGTATTCGATCGGATCCTCGATGGAGTAGATTTTGCGCTTACCGGTGTTGAGAGTGACAAGCGAGGCATAGAGCGTTGTCGTCTTGCCGCTGCCCGTCGGTCCTGTGACGAGAACGACGCCATTCGGTTGCGTGAGCAGTTTGCTGAATGCCTCCACCTGGGGGGGCGATAGCCCAAGAACCGACAGGTCGAGCGGCACGCTGTCGCGATCGAGAATGCGCAACACGAGGTTCTCGCCGTGCAGCGTCGGCATCGTCGAGACGCGCAAATCGACGTCCCGGCCACGGGCCGGCGCGCGGATACGGCCATCCTGTGGCAGCCGGCGCTCGGCAATATCGAGCCGCGCCATGACCTTGATGCGCGAGGCGATGGCCGCCTGCGATGAGCGTGGCAATGTGCGCACCGGATGCAGTTCGCCATCGATTCGGTATCGGATACGCACGTCTATCTCGTCGGGCTCGATGTGAATGTCAGAGGCCCGCGCCTCCACACCGCGCTCGATGATGTCGTGGACGAGACGGATGATGGGCGCCTCACTGGCCAAGTCACGCAGGCGCTGGACATCGGCGTCGCTGGTTTCTCCAACAACTACCTCGTCAGCGGCATGACGACCGCCTGCTACCGCGTCGAGGCCGCGCTCGACCTGCGCAGCCGTCGCAACGCTTACGTCAATGTGTCGACGCGTCAGGTAGGCGATGGCCTCCAGTGTCGCACGATCGAGAGGGTTGGATGAAGCAAGCCGAAGACTGGTTTCGTCGCAGGTGATCGGCAGTAACTTGGCATTGCGCAGAAAGGTCGCATCGAGCAGTTCGGGAAGCACAGGCGCGTCCGGCATGCGTCCGTCATACAGCGGGAGACGAAGAACCTCCGCCAGGATTCGGGCCATATCGGCATCGCTGACTAGGCCGAGCCGAGTCAGCGCGACGTCCAACCGATCGCCGGTCTTGATCGCCGCCTGCTCGGCGCGGGCCAGGGATGCCGCATCTGTGAGACCATGACGCAATAGCGCCGCGGACAGAGCTTCGCTAAGGTCTTGCACGCTGGCTTCTCCCGGCGAGGGCGTCCTCTCGCTGAGGGGGGCGATTGAATTGCTGGGTTCGGAAAGCAATGACGAGTGTCCGTAAAGTCTCGGAGTTGGGAGCTTTTGAGCACGTTGCCGGCCACTTTCGCGCCTTCCGGCGCTGGTGGCTCGGTGAGCTTACCGCTCTTTTGCCTTACCGTCTTGGTAAGTCTGGCCACGTCGTCGTGCCCGGCGCCGCCGTTGTGCTTGGTGAGCACACCATCGATATTTTTCGCGGCATGACCAGCATGTCGTCGCCCCTTTCCTCAATTCCTGCCGCCCCGCAGGCGGTGGGTGAGGCAATGGCATGGATCAAAGCCAATGGCATGGCGGGATCGGGAGTCGTGATTCTGTTGCCGCTGTCGAGATGCTTGGTGCGAACGGTCAAGATGCCAGGAGTAGCGCGCGACGACCTGCGCGCCGTGCTCGACCTCGAACTGGCACATTCAACACCGTTCAAGCCTGGGATGGTGGTCTGGACACACGTTGATGACACCCCGCGCCAGTCGGGTGGCGTCATGAGCGTTCGTCAAGTCATTGCCCGGCGTGATTTGTTCGAAGGCCCGCTGCTTGACGCAGCCGGGCAAGGTATGGCGGTGAACCGCCTCTACGTCGTCGATGAGGCTGACGGCAGCATCGTCGGAGACAATCTGTTGTCGATGCGGGGCGATTCTGCTCCGCGGTTGTCACAGCATGGCTTCTGGGTGGTCCTGTTCATGGCATTGGCTCTTGGCACACTCATCTGGATAGTACTGTCGAGGCAGGAAGGGGCATTGCAACTGCTGCGGGGGGAGCTTCAAACGGCTCGCGCCAAGCATCAGGCCATCGATGCCATCCAACGTCAGCAACAGGTTAGGTCGGCGGCATCCGCCGAGTTGACCCGCCTCGCTCACGCCGATGTCCGGGTCACCGAGGTGCTGCGCGAAGTCACGCACCGCCTCCCGGATTCGGCTTGGCTGACCGACTTTAGGCTAGTCGACGACAAACTCGAGTTGAGCGGATTCGCGTCCGGCGCCGCCGCTTTGATCGATGCTCTCAGCTCGGCACCGCAATTCTCTGAGGTCGCCTTCAGCGCGCCAGTCACGAGGGACGACCGGGAAGCGAAGGAGCACTTCGTTCTCTCGCTCAAAGTGCGGAGGCCGAATTAGAACGGCCATGAAGCATTTGACGAAAGCACCGCTCGCGAGGCTCGCAAGCCGGCTCGCGGCTCTTTTTCTGGCCATAGCCGTCCCAGGGATCCTTTACTTATCGTTCGTCGCGCCGCTGTGGGCCGTATATGCCGAACGAGCCGACGAGATCGAGCGCAGCCGGATTCTTCTCGGTAGATACGGTGCGACTACCGTTTCAACGGCGGCGCCGCTCGTACAACCTTCAGTCCGGGCTTTTTGCGTCGGAAAGACCGACGCTCTTGTGCTGGCAGGTCTGCAAGGCGATCTCCAATCGATCGCCGCGGCTCAGGGCGTCGCCCTGCGCTCGGTGCAGTCTCTACCAAACGTAACATTGGGATCGTTGGTGCTGACCGGGCTTGGTATCGACATGGCGGGCGAGTTTGCGCGCGTACAAGCGATGATCTATGCCGTGGAGACGACGAGTCCTGTCCTGATACTCCGGCGAGCGGAGATCAGGCGCGTGGCGTCGCCTTCTGATGCTGCGGCCTCTATCCCGGTGGAAGCACAGTTCCAGGTTTATTGCGCTGTCGATCGGAAAGACTGAGCTGATGCAGCACGGATGGATCATCTCGCTTGTTGTGGTCGCGCCCCTATCGGCTGCCGTGGGGCTCTGGGCCGCACGCGCGGTCGATGTCGATCCTATTCCGTCGACACGTGAACCAGAACCGCGGCATGCAGCTTCCACGAGTGTTCCGGCATCTCCGCGATACAAGGAGGCTCACCTCAACGAGGCCTCGACTTATTCGGAGATTGGCGAGCGTCCACTTTTTTCCCCGACACGCCGCCCGGCATCTGCGCCAATTGCTGCGACGCCGGTCGCCCCGACAGCGACGTCCACCCCTCCCAGCTATCAACTTCTTGGTGTGCTGTTGCGCCCAGAGCACAGACGCGCGCTCATTGCCTCATCGAGCGATCCCGGAGGCCGCTGGGTCGATGAAGGAAGCAGCATCGACGGGGCCCGGCTGCAGCGCGTGGGGGCCGATCGGATCATGCTCGGGGTGGAGGACACCATTATCGAGGTGCGGCTTGAGCACCGCTGAGCAGACTCGGAGATCGTGGGGGCCTACTGAGGGATAGCAAGGCGCTGGTCTGTCGGCTAGAAGTGCCGTCGGTCGTACGCCTTGTCGGTGGAGTTTACGGTCGAGTTCGAGAGTTGGGGTTTATCCGTGTTGAGTCGCCTCACCAAAGTTTGCGCGTGTGCGCTACTCGCTCTGCTCCCGCTGTCGGGGTGCTCGTCATCGTTGAATGACCTTGGACGCAATGAAGACAAGGGCTCACATCCGACAACCTCGGCTCTCCCCGCCTCCCTCACGTCGCGCCAAACGTCTTCCGCGGTTTATCCCGATCTCGGCATTGCGACGCCGCAACGTACGCGTACCCTCGAAGGAACGGGGCAGTTCATCCAACCGACGGCCACGTCGCTCGATGGGTTTGCCAAGGCGGCAGCCGGCCCCACGACCCTCAATCTGGTCAGCGTCACGATAGCCCAGGCGTCGAAAGCCGTTCTGGGCGACGTCCTGCATGTGAATTACGTCGTTGATGATCGCGTCAAGGGCAGCGTCTCGCTGCAGACGGAGGCCGTCGACACCAAAACGCTCGTGCGCATGTTCGAGAGCGCTCTCAAAGGAGCTGGCGCCATCGTCGTGCAGGATGGATCGTACTATCGCGTGGTGCCGAACGACGGCGTTTCGGCGGCAGGCAGCCGGATCGAGACCGGGCGGCAGGAGACCCGCGGTGCGCACGTCGGGCAGCGTATCCAGGCGATCCAGCTCAAATACATCGCCGCGCGTGAAATGGAGCGCATTCTGCGCCCGATGTTGCGTAAGGACGGCGTGCTCGGCATCGACGAGGTACGCAATCTCGTCACCGTAAACGGCAACGATCAGGAAATCACGACGGTGCTCGATGCGGTCAAGGTGTTCGATGTCAACTGGATGAAGGGTATGTCGTTCGCCCTCGTGCCATTGTCGACATCCGAGCCGGAGGCGATCGCCGTCGAACTCGATACCGTATTTTTCAACGACAAGAACGGCCCGTCGCGGGGCGTCGTCCGGTTTATTCCGAACCGCCGCCTAAACGCGATTCTGGTCATTACGTCACAACCAAAATATCTCGCACAGGCTCAGGCCTGGGTCCGGCGTCTCGACAGCGCGTCACGTAACGGTGAAGAGCAGCTGTTCGTATATCATATCCAGAACCGCCCGGCAGGTGAGCTGGCTCAGGTCTTGCGGCGCGTGTTCGCCACAACATCCGAACCTGCGCCGCAAGCTCAGGAGACCAGCGTGGCACCGCGCTTCACGCCGAGCGTCACCGCAATGGGAGCAGCTGTGTCAACGAACCCGGCCACGGCTACTGTCGGCGCGCCCGGCGGACTGGCGACACGCAGCGCCGATCCCGCTGCGGCTCGCCCCGTCGACCAGTCATCGCAAGACGAGCAAGCTGGAGCGTCCTATCCGTCAGTCGGGGCTGCTGGTTCCGGCGATCCAAAAATCAAGGTAGTTGCCGACGAAGCCAATAACGCACTGTTCATCACCACGCGACCCATCGATTACAAGAAGGTCCTGAAGGTTCTGGAGCGTGCCGACCTCAATGCAAACCAGGTATTGCTCGAGGCGACAATCTTCGAGGTGACCCTCAATGACCAACTGAAATTCGGCTTGCGCTGGCATATCGAAAAGGGGCACAGCTCTGCCACACTGAGCGATCTCGTCAGCGGTGCGGCGGCGCAAGCCTTCCCGGGGTTTTCCTATTTCTTCGCTTCGACCGACATCAAGGTTGCGTTGAATGCCCTGTCCGCAGTAACCAAGGTCAAGGTTATCTCATCACCGTCCGTGATGGTGTTGGACAATAAGACTGCGGTGCTGCAGGTCGGCGACAAAGTGCCGATCACGACCCAGTCCGCCATGAGCGTGCTGACACCAGGTGCTCCCGTCGTCAATTCTGTGCAGTATCAGGATACAGGGGTCATTCTATCCGTCACGCCGCGTGTCGCCGACAATGGGCGCGTCACACTCAACGTCGAGCAGGAAGTTAGTGACGTCACCAAGACAACGTCGTCCGGGATCGATTCGCCGACAATCCAGCAACGCAAGATCAAAACCACGGTCGCGGTAAATGACGGCGAAAGCCTCGCCCTCGGGGGACTTATACAGGATCGTAAAACCACAGAGAAGGGGCAGGTGCCGATCCTTGGTGACATGCCGGTCATCGGCGCGGCCTTTCGGGACAAGACCGACACTATCGACCGAACCGAATTGCTGATCCTCATCACGCCCCGCGTCGTGCGCGACGCTAGCGAGGCGCGCAACGTCACCGACGAATTCCGCCAGCGGCTCGATGTGCCGTCATTGTCGAACAGCCGGCGCACACCCACGGTGCACGACAACCTGGATCGCATCTTCCGTTGAGACCTTCGGTGACAAGGTTTTTGTCCGATCGCCATGAAGGCGAGGACGGCATGATCCTCGTCGTCGTGCTATGGGCGCTCGTCGTTCTTTCCGCGCTTGCCGCGAGCTACGCGATCGCCACCCGCACCTACACACGTGCCACTTTCCACGTCTCGGCTTCCGCCCGCCTCGCAGCCGTGTCTGAAGCAGGGATCAATCGCGCCATCCTGGAATTGAGCGATTCGCAGCGACGTGCAAACCGAGACATCGACGGGCTGCTCGGCATATCCGCGTGCCGTTTCGGACAGGACGTGTTGCTCGCGATCAGGGTGCAGGACGAGGCAGGCAAGATCGACTTGAATTACGGCGATGAGCGCCTGCTGCGACGGCTGATTGCCGCGACAGGCGTGTCGGACAGCGAAGCCGGGGCAATAGTCGATCGCATCGTCGACTTTCGTGACAGCGACGAACTACGCCGCCCGTCCGGCGCCGAGGTCGCGGACTATCGCGCGGCCGGGCTCGACTATGGTCCAGCCAATCGCGAGTTCCTGTCGATCGACGAGCTGGAACAGGTTCTGCACATGCCGGTGGAGCTGGTTGCCGCCATTCGGCCATTTGTGACCGTACGCTCGCACCTGACGGGGATTGATCCCGAAGTCTCCGATCCGTCGTTGCTGGCAGCGTTGTCCGGACGAATGCTGGCAGAGGCGGCGGAAACGTCTCTACCTCCAGGCCCAGGAAAATGGGACGCGCTCGGATTGCCCGCCGAGCTGCGGATGCACACCAGCAGCACGACTTACTCCGTCACGGCTGCGTCATCGGCAAAATCCGGCGGTCTGCTGGTTCGCGAAACCACCGTCGATTTCCACGCTGATGGCACATTCAGCAGAACAGCCTGGCAGGCTGGAGTTTGGGAGCCGCTGCCGAGTGTCGATCAGGTTATGCCGTGCCGGTGATTGCATAGATGGTTGCGCCGTCCTGCCGGAGGCAGGCAAGCCCGAACGGGGCGGAGGAGCCCGCAGCGTAATCGTATTGGGGCGACCAGCCGAGCGCCTTGTCCGGCGGCATGGTGCCCAAGCCGTCGGCGGTAGCGAGAATGATCTCGGCGCGCCAGACCACCTTGGCCGGTGCTTTGCGCTCGGCGACCAGAGCCTCGAAGCGCTTGCTTTCGGCACGGGAAACGTGGGCGGTGATGCTCGATCTCATGGTCGCAGTCTGACTGAGCCGCTGCCACAAGGCCCGACGGCTCTCACAATCCAACCTTCAGCAAAAAGTCTAGAGGCAATCGCCGTTAAACCGGCCTAGGATCACGTTCCCTTGCTCGAGTTGTCAAATTCCTTCTCGTGGTCGAACAGAGCTTGGCACGACGGCGGGACCATATCCCGTGGCAACAGCCGCAACAGGTCTCTTAGCGCTCTATGGCGACTGTGTCCTGACCCGTACACATGCTCATAAACAGTTTTCATCTCAGCGTGGTGAGTGTCCATTCCGTTGGCTCTGAGACCATCGAGCACCCGCCTCATCCTGACCTCAACACGTCTGAAATGAGCTAACTCGTGACCAAGAAGATCACACGTATAGGCGACGTCATCTAGATTTGGAGGAAGCAATTCCGGCTCGTATACCATCAGCCGACGACAACCTCCCTGATGCGCCGGTTTCCCGGCTGTCGATGCCGCAAGGCACCGCTTCATGGAGTCGACAGCCCTTTGCCCCAACGCTTTGATCGTCCCTTTCACCCTCAACACCCTTTCGTTGAAGGTGGTATGGGGCGATATCGCCTCGTATCAAGTCCCCCCTCGAATTTTTTCAAGTTCAGCCGCGGTGAGGTCTACATCGGCTAAGGCTTGGTCATACTCGGGCAGTATGCGGTTGAAGTGCCCCAACCGGTCCTGACGGGACGCACTTTGAGATCTCTAACGGCCGCCGATCGATCAGAGCGTCGGCGAGGCAGGGGGAGTGATGTCGCCAGCCAAGGGCACGCAGCTGTGGGCGACCGTTGCCGGCCAGTGGTATCCCATCTCGTTGGGCAAGTTCGCCGACGACGGCGGTGCCGGCGAGCTCTTTGACGTGACCGGGATCCCGACGTCGCGGCCTCTGATCGCCAAGATCTACACAAACGAAGAATTGATCGCCGACAACAAGGCCGACCAGACCAATGTCCGGCGCTTGCTCATCCTGGCGCAGGAAGCTTCAACCCTCGCCAAGGACCTGCCCTTTGTCGCTTGGCCGACCCACGTCGTCTTCGACACCCAGGCCCTGAGTGCATCCACCGCACACCAGCACCTCGCCGGTATCGTCATGGCGAAGGAACCCGATTTTGTACTTCTGAACGATCTCACAGAAGTCGATGCCGGCAAGGCCAACCGGTCCATGGCCGACATCTTCCACCTCGCCAAAACCCTCGCCTACCAGATCGACCGGCTTCACGCTCACCGCTGGGCGTTTATCTTCGGTGACTTCAACTCCAGGAATATCGCCGTCTCCACCGATCTCACCCGCGTCGTCTTCTTCGACGCCGACAGCTTTCAATTCACCTACCGATCCGATCAAGCGTTCCCACCCATCGGCAATACCGAACCCTTCTCCTCTCCCTTTCGCGACGGCCCAGGGATGTTGACCCACGCTCGCGGCGTCGCGCACGATCACTTCGTCCTCGCCATCCATATATTCACGCTATTGATGGTCCGCGGCAAAAACGAGGGCCTCCATCACCACCCGTTCACCTGCCTCAATCACGAAGTTGGCCGCCTCATCAAAGACAACATCTTTCCGCTCGACCACCTGGCAACCTATCCCATCAACAAGAACGTCGTTGCCGTCTACGCCAAGTTGCCTGACTATATCCGAGACGCCTTCACAAAAACCTTTGCGCTGGCGCAGCCCCTCACCGCCGATGAGTGGCTGCAGCTCCTGTCCCGCTATGCCAAAGATCCAAACCCGTCAGCTTCGACGACGCCGCTGAAGGTCACGGCCCCTCGACCACGCCCGCAGCCGTCCGCACGGGCGACAACGCCGCCGCCGCAGGGGCAACACGCCGCGCCGGCAAAGCCCGCACCGGTCTCTGCCCCCGCCCGTCCGCTCGTCGCAGCCGTGCCGCAACCAAAGCCTGCCGCTCCCGCAGCGGTGGCGCCAAATCCCCCACCACGGCCCGCACCGCCACCGCCACCAGCTCCGGTCGTTCTTGCACCGCCAGGGCCAGCACCCCTGTCGCGCCCGGCACCGACCAAGTCGCTTCTTGCCCTGTTTGCACTGATGCTCGTCACCGGCGCCCTGCTGCGCCGCGACAATCACCCGGAGCCGCCCGCCGTCGTTGCCGCGCCCGTGCCGACACACCCGTCCGCTCCTGTGTCGCCCCAGCCGCCAGCGACCGCCGCAGTCCCGCCGCCCGAGCCCGTCGTTGACCCCGCCCGCTGGGACGCCGTCCGAAAGCGCCTCAAGGATCATGGCCTGCTGTCGTCAGCTCCAGGCACGACATTGGTCACTCAAACGGACGTCGCTCTGCAGCATCTCACATCTCTACTCGCCATCACCCGGCCGAACGATCCTGATGCGGCCCACGCTGCGATCAACGAACTTGAGCGCCGCATCTTCCAAGGGAAAGCTTGGGGAGAGAAGTTTCCGATCCCGAGAAACCCATCTCCCCTTCTCCTCGCGGCATTCGACCTCGTCGACCTTATGCATCTCGCAAGTCTCATCCCGCGCGTCCCCTTGGGCAAGACAGCAACCGTCCTGGTTGGCCATTTTGACGTCGATATCTCTCGCAAACTTGACACATCGAACCGTCCTCATTGTTCGAGCATCACCTATGTGGTCCAGGTTCCGTCATTCCCTCTCAGGGCCAAACTGAACCATTGCCAGAACTTCACCGACAGCGCCCAATTCCCCACGGTTCCGCCCTGGGACGACCCACCCGACGAAAGCAGCCTAGCTCGCATGCTCGGCTTCCCGCCCCGACGCACACAGAGGCCATCACCATGACCACCGATCTCTTCGAGTCCATCATCGGTAACGCCGCCCTTGGCGCATCGAACCTCATTCCGGAGAAGACATCGCACCTGAAGCGCTTCCCATTCATTTTCCTCGTCGACACGTCGGGCTCGACCGGATCATTGCCCGACCCCGACATCGACCACATCAACACCGCGATAGGCACGCTGCTCGAAAATCTGAGGAACCCGCCGCCCAACTCCGATTTGGCACACCGCAAACCCACCATCGACCTGTGCATCATTTCCTACAACGACAGCCCAACAACCGTGCTGCCGTGGACGTCGGCCGACGCCTTGCCCCCCAGCCTGCCCCCCCTTGCCCCGTGGGGCTGCACCGCAACCAGCAAGGCCCTCGTTCACGCCCTGCGCGAAATCCGCGCCCGGCAGACCGTCTATGGCGGCGCCGGGACGCCGTCGGGCATGCCCCACATCTTCCATCTCACCGACGGCTACCCGACCGACATCCAAATCGGCGATCCGATGTGGAACGAGCTCCACGAACGCCTCACCAAGCTCGATGGCTCGCAGAACGAAAAATCATACGCCCGCCTCATCAACTTCATTTCGCCGCGCGGGCTGTCCGTCGCCCCCGGCGCGCCGATGGCCGGGCTGGACATCATCTCCCAGCTGGCGGGGGCAAACTCCGTCTTTCCGCTGGGATCTGGGACCGGCCGCTTTGAAACTCTGATCAAGATGGTGACCGTAATTATCCGCGTGGTGTCGTCGGGGCATTCATCGAAGCGGGCGATGGATGACGCCGTGCGCCAGACGAAATTGAGCGACGACTCGTCCGAAGGGGGCACCTGATGTCCAGCGATCGCGGACGCCTTCAGCTCTCCCGCGTCGAAACCTGCTGGATCTCGCCTTGGCTCCTGTCGGTCTCGGCACGCCTCGGCCGTCGCCACTGGCACGACGGAAAGCCCTATCAGGACGCCGCCCACATCGGGAACCACGGCGACACATTCTGGATGGTCGTGGCCGACGGTGTTGGCCAGGCCCCCCTGTCACATCTCGGCAGCCATCACGCCATCGCCGCCGTGCACGGCACCCTCGGCACGGCCATCCGGTCGGGACGGCTGCCGTCGAAGGAACTGGTCGCCGAGGCCTATGCCGCAGCCCATCGGACCCTCGCCGACGAGGCCGCCCGCCACGGCAAACCGATCGACGATTTCGCTACCACCCTGGTGACCGCCATCGTCCGCGGCAGCTCCATCTACGCCGCCGGCATCGGCGACAGCAGCGCCGTGCTCTATGCCGCGCATGAAGGCCCGGATGGCAAAGACCTTCGTCATATCGTTCCGTTCTGCACGACGCCCCGTCCCGGACCGCCCGGGGCGACCTACTCCATCACGGATGACGACCATCGCCGCTTCACCCGCATCGTCGAAACCCATTCGCCCGCCGTCCTCGCCCTCGTCCTGGCGACCGACGGCGCCAATCCGTTCTTCCTCCGCGACACCGGCGTCGACGAACATCAGTTCGACACCACCTATCTCGACAACATCGAACCCTGGCTGCGGCATCCAACCAGCAATCTCCGCCTCTACGGCAATTTCTACGGCGCCTTGCTCCAGCGCGAGGATGCCGACGACGACGCGACCGTCATCGTCGCCTACCGGCTGCCGGACGATCTCATCCCGCCGAACGCCGCCGAACCGTGAGACCGTCGATGAGCTCCAGCCGCAGTTCGGGATCGGCGCAGACCTGGCACCGCCCGCTCTATGACCTTGCCGACTATGACGCCCAGACGTTCATGGCGACGCTGGAGGCCATGCTCGCCGCCAACACGGGCGTGTTGGCCGTGCCGTCCTGGGAGCTGATCCGTCTCATCCCCGAGGACCACATCAAGGCCTACGTCAAACAGGCCTACCGCGCCGACAAGCCCGTCGCCGCGCCGCCATCCGGCAACGCGGGGCCTGATCCCTTCGCCTTCTTCAGCAAAGCCCGCGCCAACTGGACCTACGGCTACGCCATCGGCAGCGCGCCGGGGTGGATCAGCCAGTTCGAGCTGAGCCGTCCGGTGATGTCGATCAGCGACCGCGACCGGGCGATCCTCGTCGACTATGCCGACCTCGTCGGCCGCAAGTACGTAACGGCCGACGACTGGGCCCGCGCCTTGGCCATGCTGGTCTGGAACGACGGCCGCTGCCTCGTCGAGCCGCATGCCGCGGTGGCGCAGGAACGCGATCCGCTGCGTCTGCGCACCGTGATGACCGACCTGCTCCGCACCAGCCTCGAGCCCTACGACACCTTCATCGCCACCCTCGCCGCCTCGACCCTCGCTATCCGCCAGAGAACAGCCATGCCCGCCGCGCCCTCAGCGGGGCCGCACAAGGCGCGCTGGATGTCCGCGCAGGACTTGAGGCAGAGCCCGTTCTACAAGCTTGGTCGGAGCCCCACCGCGCTGGTCATCGGCTACGAGCCCGCCACCGGCCACCCCGTCACTTACGCCGGCAACGAAAGCCTCATCACCATCGGTGGCGCCGGTTCAGGCAAAAGCCAAACCCAGGTCATTCCCAATCTGCTCGCCTACCCGGGCAGCGCCATCGTGCTCGACGTCAAAGGTGAGCTGTGGGACCAGACCGCCGGCTGGCGGCGCAAGACCTTCGGCCCCGTCTATCGCTTCGCGCCGACCGACGCCGCCGGCCGCACCCACCGCTACAATCCCTTCGATTTCATCGCCACCACGCCCGATGCCGCCGCCAACGATTGCAGCATCTTCTCGACGCAGGTCATCCTCGACAACCCCAAGCTCACCGACCCCTACTGGGAAAGCCGGGGCCGCGACATGATGTGGGCCTGGGCCATGCTCATCGCCCTCAAGACGCGCGGCCCCCTCCGCACCATGCTCTCGCTCGCCGAGCTGTTGTCCCTGCCGTTGGACGACAACCCGCAGTCGCCCTACATCGCCTACACCAACGCCCTCATCGACCTTGGCCATGCCACCGGCATCACCGACCTCGTCTCCGCCGGACATTCCCTCATCTCCGGCCTCAACGCCGACCGTCTCGACAGCGTGCTCGATACCGCCCGCCGCTACATGTCGCCCTTTGCCCGCTCCGGCACCATCAAACGCGCCATCTCCGCCAGTGATTGGCATCCGCTGGCGTTCCGCACCCGCCCCGGAACCACCCTCTACATCTGCCTGTCCGCCGACGAGCTGAAAACCTACGGCCCCCTGGTGCGCCTCATGCTCGCCCAGCACGCGCAGATCCTCAAACTGCATCAGGCCAAGCCGGGCGAGCTGCCGATCACCTTCTTCCTCGACGAAATGCCCCAGCTCGGCAATTTCGACACCATCTTGAACGTTCAGGACCTCGGGCGGTCGGCCGGCCTGCGCCTGTGGATGTTCGCCCAGACCCTCGGCCAGCTCGCCCGCGCCTTTGGGCGCGACCGCTACAAAGGCGTCGTCGAGCAATGCCGCGTGCGCTGTTTCATGCAGCCCGACAGCGAAGCGACCGACGTCATCCTGCCGACGTTGGGTGAAATCACCGATTTCAATGGCAACCGCCGCCCGCTGGCGACCCGCGATGAACTGATGGGCCGCGCCTTCCACGACCGCGTCATCGTCACCACCCGCAACGACACGCCGATGGCGCTGGCGCAGAAGTTCGCCTGGAAGGAGAAGGCGATGACGGCGCGGATGGTGCCGGCGCCGCCGGTGCCGTGACGGCACCGGAGGGGACCGGGGGGAGCAACTGTCACACCCCAGATCATTTTTGCAGCGCCCGCCTAGGCGGCGCAGCCGCGTTCATGTAGATTCGATTCGTGCGCAACCCCAAGAGCCCGATGCCGACGCAGGACCAACTCAAGGCCCTCCTCAAGGCGTACGCGCAGGGGAACGATGCCCAATTCAGCTCGGTCGCCATGCAGATCGCGGCCGACGAGGCGCGCCTCGGCCATGGCCAGTTCGCCGAAGAGCTGCGCCGCCTGATCGACGCCGCCAAAGTCAAGGTCCCGGCTCCCGCCACGGCCATCCCACTGGCCCGCCCGCGCGGTGAAATCGCCGACCTGCTGGTCACCTCCTACCCCGAGACCCGGCTCGCGCACCTCGTCCTCGACGCCAAGCTCGCCAAGGCCTTGGCCCGCGTCGTCGCCGAGCACAAGACCATCCGCGATCTCCGCGCCCATGGCCTGTCACCACGGCGCAAGGTTCTCCTGCTCGGCCCCCCCGGGACCGGCAAGACCCTCACCGCCTCGGCGTTGGCCGGAGAACTGGGCGTTCCCTTGTTCGTGGTCCGTCTCGACCGGCTCATCACCCGCTATATGGGCGAAACCGCCGCCAAGCTGCGCCTCATCTTCGACGCCATCGCCAGCACACGCGCGGTCTACCTGTTCGATGAATTCGACAGCATCGGGTCGGAGCGCGGCCTGGGCAACGACGTCGGAGAAATCCGCCGCGTGGTCAACAGCTTCCTCATGATGGTCGAACAAGACCACTCCGACAGCCTGATCATCGCCGCCACCAACCATCCCCACATGCTCGACCGCGCGCTCTACCGCCGCTTCGACGACGTGCTCGAATACGCCTTGCCCGACGCCGCCCAGATCATGCGCGCCCTCAAGGCCAAGCTCGCCGGACTCAAGGTCGCGCGACCGCAGTGGACCATACTGGCCAAGAGGGCCGTCGGCCTCAGCTATGCCGATATCGCCCGCGTCGCCGAGGACGCCGCCAAGCAAGCAATTCTCGAACGCCGATCCATTACCAACGCCGACATTCGCTCCGCCATTGACGAACGGAACGCCTCCCTCGCCATTGCAGGGCCACGAGCTCCGTGAGGCAAGCCTGTGCCGTACTATCCCCACCTCCTTCTTGCCAATCCTGCTCCGCCGGCCCGCTACACCCCCCGATCGGGACGTGACAATCATCACAACCCGCCCCGCGACAGCCGGCCGGCCCATGCCCAGCGCTTGCGCGATCAGCTCGATGCCGCAGCGGCCACGCCGCGCCAGCGCCTCCCCCGCGCCACCGGCAACGGCTACTTCGAAACCCCCGCCCTGCTGCTGTCGTTTGAAAGCGACCCCGGCTTCCTGGTGCGTTTCGAAAGCCTCGACCGCCAGGCGAGCGGTCTCGAGCTGCTCTCCGTCATCGCCACCCAGGACGGCCGCCAGCGCGCCACGCTGCGTGTGCCGTTCGACAAGGTGGCCCTGCTGTTGAAGTGGATCGACACCTACGCCCGATCCAGCCCCGACGCGCCCATTCCCGAAGGCAAAACCCGAAAGCCGCTCGACAACGCCAAGCTTCTCGAAAGCATCGCCAGCATCAAGCACGCCACCTTGCGCGAACTCTGGGTCGATGCCGAGGCTGATTACCCCGCCGCCGGCGTGCCCATCCTGTGGGAAGTCTGGTTGCGGCCCGCCGATCCCGACGGGGACCCGGCGTCACAAGATCCTCTCGCCACCCTCAAGGAGGCCGCCGCGGCCGTCGGTTACACCGTGGCGTCGAACGCCTTGACCTTCGTCGACCGCACCGTCGTGCTCGTGCGGGGCACCCGCGAGCAGCTGGCCTTGAGCGCCGACGTCCTCGGCATCGTCGCCGAAGTCCGCCGGGCCAAGCATCTGGCCGATTTCTTCACCGGCCTCGAACAAGCCGACCAGCATCGCTGGATCGCGTCGCTGCGGCCCCGCGTGCAGCCCGCCCCCGCCAACGCCCCCGTGATCGGCCTGCTCGACACCGGCCTCAATCACGGTCATCCGCTGCTCGCCGACCTCATCGACCCCGAGACCGACCTGCACACCCACCACCCGTCCTGGGGCACCCACGACGCCGATCCCTTTCACGGCACATCCATGGCCGGCGTCGCGCTCTATGGCGACCTCGCCGACGCCCTTGCGGGATCAGGACCCGTCGTTCTCGAGCATGGCTTGCAGTCCGTGAAGTTCGTCAACGCCAGCGCGCCGCACGACCCCGACCTCTACGGCTTCGTCACCCGCGAAGCCATCAGCCGCCTCGAGGTCAATCCTCGCCCGCGCATCTACTGCATGGCCATCACCACCGACGGGAAGGACGGTGGCCGCCCCACCTCGTGGTCGGCCGCCCTCGATGACATGGCCTTTGGCGGTGCAGCGGGACCCGGCCGTCTGATCCTCGTCTCGGCCGGCAACGTGCCTCGGGACGCGTGGGTCGATTATCCCGCCGTCAACGATCTGACCTCGATCCAAGACCCGGCCCAGGCCTGGAATGTCCTCACCATCGGCGGCATGACCGATAAGGCGACCATCAACCAGAGCGACAATCCCGGCTGGGAGCCTCTTGCTCCTCCCGGCGCGCTGTCGCCCGCGAGCACGACGTCCGTCACCTGGACCGGCGCCCCGTCCAAGCCCCCCTTCAAGCCCGACATCGTGATGGAGGCCGGCAATGCCGCGCGCAACCCCGACGACGGTCGTCCCGACGTCCTCCACGACCTCCAGACCCTGACCACCAACCACCGCTTCTCGATCGGATCGCCCCCTCTCACCACCATCGGTGAAACCAGCGGCGCCACGGCCGCAGCAGCGCATCTGGCGGCGACACTCGCCGCCCGCTATCCCCAGTTCACCGCCGAGACCCTGCGCGGCATGATGGTCCATAGCGCGCGCTGGACCGAGGCCATGTACCAATCGTGCGCCACCGGTCAGGGCTTTGCCGTCGAACCCCTCCTGCGCCGCTTCGGGTACGGCAAACCCGACCCCGTGGCCCTCATGGCCAGCGCCAACAACGCCCTGACCCTGATCGCCCAAGACACCATGCAGCCGTTCTTCGACGACGACGGGGCTCTCAAATCGCACCACTTCAAGCTCCATCGGCTGCCCTGGCCTGAAGCAGCCTTGCGGGCTTTGCCGTTCAGCACGCCCGTGTCGATGCGCGTGACCTTGTCCTATTTCGTGGAACCAAGCCCCGGCGAGCGCGGATGGGACAGGCGCTACGGCTACGCCTCGCATGGTCTGCGCTTCGACCTCATCCGATCCCTTGAAACCGTCGAAGACTTCACGACCGCCATCAACAAGTTCGAGCGCGATCCCGACTATGCGCCGGACCGCCCCGGCGAAACCGGACGCTGGGAGTTGACAGCTCGGCATCCGGCACGCGGCTCTCTGCACAGCAACATCTGGCACGGCACCGCGCAGGAACTGGCCAGCCGCCACACCATCGCCGTCGTGCCGACGCTCGGCTGGTGGCGCATGCGCAAGAAAGCCGGCCGGTTCAATCATTCGGTGCGCTATTCGCTGATCGTGTCCATTTCGACACCCGACCAATCGGTCGATATCTACACGCCCGTCGTCACCCTGCTCGGGATTCCGACCCCCGTGCCGATTGCCGTGGACGGCGCCCCATGATCACCGATCCGATGCACGCCCTGCTGTCGCTGCAGCGTGCCGACCGTCACGGCCAGTTATCCTTCGAGCGCGGGCGGCGCCATCCCGACGTGCTATTTTTCGTCGATCAAGCCGGTGCCCGGATGCGCTTCAATTATGCCCTGCGCCAGGATGCCGATATCGTTGGCTTGGTCATGCTCGTTGGTTTGGGCGTTATCAAGGGAACGCCGCTGTTTCACATGGGGTATGTCATCGATCCGGGCCATCGCCGCCAGGGCCTCGCGAAGAGACTCGTGAGCGCCGCCCTTGATGAACTGACCCACGGCCTTGACGGCGCCAGCGTGGCGGCCTTCGATGTCGAGGCCGTCGTCGCTGTCGATAATCATCCTCCAACCGGGTGGCCATGCTGTGTCTTGCATCGACACCGATACCCATCATCGACGCCCCGTCAGGACAGCCGGCGTATCACTATAAACGGCATTTCGGGGGTGTTTCCACGGGGGCAGGGGAGGGCGACCCCGCGCCCACGGCGCGGGACGCGCTGTCGTGAACCGAGCCCTGCGGTCTCGGCCCTGACGGGCGTCCATCGCTGTCGCATATGACATATCCCGTATTTAAGCCCATTTTACCATATTTTTAGCACGGCCATGTTTTGACTTTTAAATCGCATCGGCTTATCAAGCGCCGAATTCAAAATCCCCAATCCTTCATCACAGAGGCTAGGCATGGCACGCATCAATCTCGACACCATGACGCTCAAAGACCTTCTTGGCCTGCAATCCGCCGTTGAAGCCGCCATCGCCGAGAAAAAGGCCGAGGAGCGCCAGGCCCTCAAAGCCAAGGTCGCCGAAATGGCCGCCCAGGCCGGTCTGTCCATCGATGATTTGCTGGGCCGCGCCGGCAAGGCCCGCAGCAAAGTCGCGCCCAAATATTTCAACCCCGCCAATCCGGCCGAGGTTTGGTCAGGCCGTGGCCGCCGCCCGCGCTGGGTCGAGGCCGCGCTGAAAAAAGGCGTCAAAATCGAAAAGCTGCTGATCGCCTGAGCGGACAACGGCCGGAAAGACAAAAAGGCCGGGCGACGCCTGGCCTTTTCGCGTCTTAGCGGCCGCGCCCCCGGTCGCGCTGGAACAGACGGGGCAACACCAGGCCCCGTTTCGGCGCATGCTCGTCGAGCATCGCTTTGAACTGCCCAAACGCCGCATCATCCAAAGCCGCAACCGCGCCGTCGTAATCGGTGCGGGTCAAGTCAGCCAACGCCTGCTCCAATTCCGTCTTGGCTGCCGCCCGGTCGTAGGCCTCCTCGGTGCGGCCCTTCCAACGCTCATGCGCCAGCAGGGCCTTGGCAACCCGGTCCGGCAACTCGGCCTCAGGCCCGCCAGCCACCGCGCTCAACTGCTCCGCCGTCCACAGCGGCTTGCCGTCGCCGCGCAGGCTGGCGCTCAGATAGGCGACATGCCCGTTGCTTTGCATCCGGTCGATGCCGAGCGCGGCCACCGTGGCGTCCAGCGCCGTTTGGAACATCGCCCGCGCCACCGGAACCAGGGACTGCTCACGGCACCACGCCTCGTAGGCCTCCCAGGCTTCGCTGAACAGCACCACCCCGTGCCGGTTCGGTTCCAGACACTCGGTCAGAAACCGACCCACCGGCCAGCCCAAGCCCTTCGCCTCAGCCACCCTCGCCTCCTACCTCGACCGCGACCGCCGCGGCGCGCGCGCCCGCACATGTCCCCGGTCGACCACACGCAGCCGCTGCTGGTCCCGCACCCGCAGGAGGCCCTTCTGCACGTCGCTGAAAAAGCCCAACGGAACCTGCCCGATCGCCGTCATCGGCGGCTGATCCCCCGCCGGCCACGTCACCAAGTTGCACTCTCCCACCACCACGTAGTTGGTCGCGCCATCGAGACCCGCCGCCTTCTGGAAACTGCCCGGCATCTCGAGCATGGCATCGTCCATCTGCGGCGTATGCGTGATCGCCACCAGCGCCGCCTGCACCACGCCGTCCTTGCACCGCACCCCCATCACCAGGCACGGCCGGCCCTTGAGCGGGCGATCATGTCCCGCCTTGGCCTCGTCCCGCCACAGGTAGCCGAACGTCACCACCGTTCCCGGTCGCGGCAGTGTCAGGGACCGTATCACCTGCGGCCTCCATCCCCTCGATCTCAAGATACCGTGCCGCGCCGACCAGCCTCGCCGCGTCGTCGCTCAGCTCGTCGAGGCGGACGGCCGTAACCGTGACCCGGCATGCGTCTTTCATGGGCATCGTCTTTCTTTGTCCGTGCCCATCATGCGCGGCCCCGCGCCCCTTGGCAACGCACCACCGTACGGCACCGCCCTGCATACGTGCTGCATCATCGCTGCCCAGTCCGTATGCAGCGTATATTGACGGTATACCGCAGCCGCCCCAGCATCCCCTCGTCACCAAACGAAGGAGATGACTCATGACCACCGAAAAGCAGCCGCAGGGAAATTTCGTCGGCTTCCATAACCGCGCCAAGAAAAAAGGCGACCGCCTGCCCGCCTTCACCGGCAAGGTCCAGATCCCCGGCACCGACCGCGAGTTCCGCCTCGCGCTCTGGGCCAAGACCGACAAGAACGGCGAGGTCATGTTCTCCGGCCTCAGCTCCGACTTCTCCGGTTCCGACACCGCGCTCGAACAAATCGATGCCTTGGCCGGCGCCGACAGCGATGCCCGCACCCTCGAGCAAGGCGGCATGAAACTGCGCCCCGGCCAGGTCATGCTGTTCAAGAACGGCTTCAAGGACGAGGCCAACCCCGACCGCCCCGACTTCTACGGACGCTGGAACCCGGGCACCGGCGAGGACCTCGTCTCGATCTCCGCCTGGGCCCGCAAGACCCGCACCCAACAACCGATCCTGACCGGCCAGACGCAATACCCGCTGCCCGGCAAGAACCCGGCCATGGACACCGAAGCCTCCCGGCTCCACGTCGGTAATGTCCAAGTCGGGTATGACCAAGAGGCCGACGAGCGCTAACGCCGCCGCCCAACACAGCCCCCGATTCGGGGGCTTTGTCGTGCCCGGCCTGTCCCGGCGCACGCACGCCCAAGCCGGGCCGGTCACGCAAGTGTGACCTACGCGCAGATACCGCCAACGACGCGCACGCCCGCGCCATCCCGAGATTGCAAGTCTCTGACTTGTATGGATGATTTCTGCATCCCATCGTTCCCGAGCCGCCACCACTCAGGGTCGCGGATCAACCGTTCAAGGGAACGCACCACATGACCGAGCACCAGGCCCCGGCCGCCTTCGGCAACCTCATCGGCTACCTCAACCTCAAGAAGCGTCACGGCGACGACAGGCCGCTCTTCCAGGGCAAGCTGACCCTGCCCGGCCAACCCTCCGAGCGCGGCTTCGCGCTTTGGGCCCACAGCAGCGAACGCACCGGCGAAACCCTGCTCTCCGGCCGCGCCGGCGACAGCCCCACCGCCCAGATCGACAGTTTCGCCAAGCCCAGCACCGACCCCGGCCCGACGCTCGAAGTCAGCCAGCGCGATGGCGCGCAAGGGCTCACCATCGACCCGCACACCCTCGTGCTCTTCACCAACAAGAGCAAGGACAGCGAGAACCCCAGCCGCCCGGATTACTTCGGATACTACAACGCCGGCGCCGGCGAGCTGATGCGTCTGGCCGCCTGGGCCCGCACCGACCGCAACGGCCGCGCCATCCTGTCCGGCTCCGTGCAGCCCTTCGATCGCCCCCGCGATGCGGCCATGGAGTCCCCGGCGGCCCGCGCCCAGGACGTGTCTCCGCCCAGCCCCGAACCGGCCCGCCCTGAACCGAACCGTGAGTTCACCCTGCCCCGCGCCCGCGCCCAAAGCCGATCGCGCTGATGCCGCCGGGTGGGACCTGCTCCCACCCGCCCCCTGCCATCTTCAGGAGTTCAATCCATGAGCCGCTTTGTCGACTTCTGCCGCTATTACGGCATCCGCCCCAACCAGCCCGCCATCGATATCGAAATCGACGCCTACATCGCCGCACGCCTGCGGCCCGCAGCACAACCCACCCGCCTCACACTCGCGCAGATCAAGGCCGACTACCGCTTCTGGCGCGATACCACCGACCGCGACGGCATCAGCGCCGACCTGTTCGTCTCCCGCTTCGTCGCGCGCACCCATCGCACGGCCTCCGGCACGCCAGCCCGGTGGTTCTCCCCGCATGGCTGGACACCCGTCCCCCAACCCATCGACCTCTGGGACCCGGGAACCTTCGCCGCTCCCAACCCCTCGCTGCGCTTCCGCATCGATTACCCGGCCTCCGACGCTTTCACCCTCCACGTCGGCACCGCACCGTGTCTGGGCGACGCCGCCATCCTCTGGTGCGCGGGGCATGAAGCCGTGGTCAACGAATGCGCCCTGTTCCAAAGCTATGCCGCCACCGCCTTCGGCCTGCACTTTGACGATCAGGGCCGCGTCACCAACCCCGAGGCCGCCGCACGCACCACAGTGAAACGCGCGCGCCAATTGGTGGCCGATTACGCCTGCCGCGCACGTCTCGCGGCTTCAACCGCCGCCGCCCTCTACCGTCAGGACCCAGGCGAGGTCATCGCCGCCGTGGCCAAGTGGGAAGCCGAAACCGAAGCCCTGTTCGGGCCGTGCTGGATCGACAGCGGATGGTGCGAAAGCGGTGAGGGATGGCCGTCGTGGCCGTCAGCGCCCCGCGCCGCCCGCACGCTCCGGAGGATCGCCTGATGGAGTACCCGGTTCTCGTCTGGCAGCACCAGCGCTACCTCGTCGACCCCGACAGCGGTCTCGTTCTGCGCGAGGGCAAGCCCGATCTCTCGACCTCCCTGGAGTTCATGGACCGGCTGCGCCGCGCGGCAGCGCCCGGCAACGCCCCCGCCACCCGCTTGCCCGCCGTGCAAGCCATCCTCGACCTCAACGCCATCACCGGCCGGGTCACCGATATCGAGGCCATCAACAGTCTCGTGCGCCAGCTCCGGGCCCTCAAGCGCCAGCTCCACGAGGCGCTGCCCGGTCCACGTTCCGGCCCCTCGGCCGGCAGTCCGGACCGCCCATCGGAACGGCCACGCCGTCGGGCGCGGCGGCGCGCTTGAACCTTGGCGGCGGCGGTCTCCGCCGCCGCTTCGGCTGTGCCGAACGATGGCTGCGAGGGTGAGAGGGGAGGGGACCAGGGTGTCCGGACCGGAGGACGCGCGCGGGCGCGCCCCGTGGCCGGCCGCAACCAGACCCGGAGGTCCCCTCATGTCGGCCCATATCGTTCACACCACCACCATCGACGCCATCGTCTCGTTTGCCATCCAAGCCGGCGGCAGCTGCCCAATGCCGATGTCGGCCGCCGCCGAGGCATGGATCGCCGTCCGCGACGCCGACCCCAACCTGCTCGGCCAGGGGCTGCTCGACGAGAACTACCGGTCCGTCAATGCCCGCTACCGCCGCGACGACCCCGTTCCTGTCTACGTCTTCCGCCCCACCACCACCGGCGTCGTCGACCACGACGGCACCACGCGCGCCCTCGAGCCCCTCGACATCATCAAGCTGTGCAACTGCCTCGAATACCAGTCCTGCGAGCATGACGGCTGGGACACGTCCTGGGCCCAGGCCTTCCTGCAAAGCGTCGTCCGCGCCGCCGTCCGCCGCTTGCCGGGCTACGACGCGGCGCCGTGGGGCCTCTATCCGCCGCCTCTCGGCGCGGCCTCCCGGCCCTGACCCCGCACGGCAACCGAGACAGAGGGGAGGGGCCGCAGGGTGAGCCGGAACGGGCTGAGAGCAAAGGCGCTCGCCTCCGCCGGCCAAACATCCCCAAGGAGCCCCTCAATGACCGTCGCATCCCGCCAGACCGGCGTCCCCCCGTCCTCGACCGCCGCGCGTCTCGTCGCGGCGGCGCAGCCCCTGCAGGCCGCGCTTGCCCAAGGCCAGGTGCTCGACGCCCGCCTGCTCCGCCATGCCATGACCACGGCCTTCGGCGGGTCCGATGCCGAGGGCCTGTGGGACTGGAAACTGGCCTACGAGGCCATGGAAGTCGCCCAGATCCAATTCCTGCACCGCTTCCTGCCCGCCATGCGCGCCAGCGCGCCGTCGGCAGAGGACCTCCTGGAACTTATCCGCCGCGTCGCCGCGCTGACGCCGACCCACACCCGGCGCAGCGAGGACAGCGTGCGCCTCCAGCAGTTCTCCACCCCGCTGCCCTACGCCACCATCGTGGCCGAAGCCGCCGCCCTCTCCGCCCACGACATCGTGCTCGAACCCTCGGCCGGCACCGGGCTGCTCGCCGTCCATGCCGCCTCCCGGGGCGCCCGGCTCCACCTCAACGAATGGGCCGGAACCCGCGCGGACCTCCTGCAGGTGCTGTTCCCCGCCGCCGTCGTCACCCGTCACAACGGCGAACATATCGATGATGTGCTCGCCGACGATTTTGCGCCTTCCGTGGTGCTGATGAACCCGCCCTTCACCGCCTCACCCCACATCGCCGGGCGCTGCGCCGGGGCCGAAGCCCGCCACGTCCGCTCGGCCCTGAAGCGTCTGGCGCCCGGCGGCCGCTTGGTCACCATCACCTCGGCGGCCTTCTCGCCGCGCGAAGCCCCCGCCCTCTTCGACGACCTCGCCAGCCTAGCCACGCTTCGCGTCTCGGCGCCCGTCTGGGGGCAGCTCTATGGCCCGCATGGCACCACCATCACGACGCGCCTCTCCGTCTTCGACAAGGTTCCCGGCCCGGTCACGCTCGCTGTCCACACCGCCGGCGAAGCGATGACCTGGTCCACCCTGCTCGGCGACGTTCTGCGCACATTGCCGCCGCGACTGCCATGCTCCCCACGCTGCCCCGAGACGGCCCAACCGCGCCGTGCGCCACCGCCCGTTCCACACCCCCGCACCACCGAACCCCGGCCCGCGCCGGACGCCTGCGTCCCCCTGACGTATCACCCCCGCGACGTTCCCGCCGCTGCTCCTGCTGGCGACAGCCTCTACGAACCCTATGCCCCTGAGCGCATCGTCATCCCCGGTGCGGCGGATCACCCGACCACCCTGGTGCAGTCCACCGCCATGGCGTCCGTCGTGCCGCCCATGCCCCGCTACCGCCCGCAGCTGCCCGAGGCGATCGTCCGCGACGCCCTGCTCTCCGCCCCCCAGCTCGAAAGCGTCATCTACGCCGGGGACGCGCACAGCCAACATCTCGCCGGCAGCTGGCTGGTCAACGCCACGCTCGACCAACTTACCGCCGCCCCCGACGAGGCCGAAGGGGCGGTGCGCTTTCGCCGCGGCTGGTTCCTCGGAGACGGCACCGGGGCAGGAAAGGGACGGCAGGTCGCCGGCATCCTGCTCGACAACTGGATGCAGGGCCGCCGCCGCGCCGTCTGGATTTCCAAATCCGACAAGCTTCTGGAAGATGCCCAGCGCGACTGGTCGGCCCTCGGCCAGGAAAAGCTGCTCATCGTGCCGCAGGACCGCTACCGCCAAGGCAAGCCCATCCGCCTCGCCGAAGGCATCCTGTTCACCACCTACGCCACGCTGCGCTCCGCCGAACGCGAGGGCAAATCCTCCCGCCTCGACCAGCTGCTGCACTGGCTCGGCCGGGACTTCGACGGCGTGATCGTCTTCGACGAGGCCCACGCCATGGCCAACGCGGCGGGCACCACGGGCCAGCGCGGCGCCGTCAAGCCCTCCCAGCAAGGCCTCGCCGGCCTTCGCCTGCAACATGCCTTGCCCGACGCCCGCGTCGTCTATGTCTCCGCCACCGGCGCCACCACCGTCGAAAACCTCGGGTATGCCCAGCGCCTCGGCCTGTGGGGCTCCGACGACCTGCCGTTCCCGACCCGGGGCGACTTCGTCGCCGCCATGCAGCAAGGCGGCATCGCCAGCGCCGAGGTGCTGGCCCGCGACCTCAAGGCCCTCGGCCTCTACATGGCGCGGTCGCTGAGTTACGACGGCGTGACGGTCGACATGCTGGAGCACACCCTGACCGCCGACCAGATCGCCATCTACGACGCCTATGCCGCCGCCTACCAGATCATCCACCACAACCTGACCGCCGCCCTGACGGCGACCGGCGTCACCCATGACGAGCAGGGAACCCTGAACCCGGCCGCCAAATCCGCCGCCAGATCCGCGTTTGAGAGTTCCAAGCAAAGGTTCTTTGGCCACCTGATCACGGCCATGAAAGTGCCGACGTTGCTCGCCGCGATGCGCCACGACCTCGCCGAGGGCCGTGCGGTGCTGGTTCAGCTGGTCTCGACCGCCGAAGCGCTGCTCGACCGCCGCCTCGCCGACATTCCGGTCTCCGAGTGGGGGGATCTCAGCTTCGACATCACGCCGCGCGAGTACGTGCTGGACTACCTGAAGCACAGCTTCCCGACACAGCTTTTCGAACCCTACTCCGACGACGAGGGCAACGTGCGCGCGCGCCCCGTCATGGTCGACGGTCAGCCGGTGCAGTCGCGGGAGGCCGTGGCCCGGCGCGACCGCATGATCGAGCATCTGGCGGCTCTCCCGCCCGTCCAATCCGCCCTCGACCAGATCATCCATGCCTTCGGATCCGACGCGGTGGCGGAAGTGACCGGCCGCAGCCGCCGCGTGATCGTCAAGGGCGAGGGGCCCTGCCGCCGCCTCGCCGTCGAAAACCGGCCCGCGTCCGCCAACCTCTCCGAAACGCAAGCCTTCATGGATGACGCCAAGCGCATCCTGGTGTTCTCCGACGCCGGCGGCACCGGCCGCAGCTATCACGCCGACAGAAGGGCCCGAAACCAGCGCCCGCGCGTCCACTACTTGCTGGAAGCCGGCTGGAAGGCCGACACTGCCATCCAGGGCCTCGGACGGTCCAACCGAACCAACCAGAAGCAACCGCCGGTGTTCAGCCCGGTGGCCTCCGACGTGCGCGGTGAAAAGCGCTTCTTGTCGACCATCGCGCGCCGCCTCGACAGCCTCGGCGCCATCACCCGGGGCCAGCGGCAAACCGGCGGTCAGGGCCTTTTCCGCGCCACCGACAACCTCGAAATCGTCTATGGGCGCGCCGCCCTGCGCCATCTCTACAGCCTGCTCCATCAGGGCAAGGTTGCCTGCTGTTCGTTGCAGCGCTTCGAGGACGCCACCGGCCTGTCGCTGCTCGATGCCGACGGCTCCTTGCGCGAGGACCTTCCCCCGATCTCGACCTTCCTCAACCGCACGCTCGCCTTGCCGATCGCCCTGCAGAACGACCTGTTCGACGTTTTCGAAGGATTGTTGATCGGACGCATCGAACAGGCCCAGGCGGCCGGAACCTACGACGCCGGCCTCGAAACCATCCAGGCCGAAAGCCTCCGCGTCGTCGCGCGCCGGGTCATCGCCACCCATCCTGTCATCGCGGCCGAGACCCAACTTGTCGAGGTGGTGCGCAAGGATCGCCTGCACGCGGTCAGCCTCGATGACGCGCTGGCCCGCGCCAGCGACGGGGCAGGGGCCTTCCTGCACAACACCCGATCCGGGCGGGTCGCCCTGCGCCTCGCTGCCCCCGCGCTCACCCTCGAGGACGGTACGGTCGAGCCGCGCGTCCGGCTTGTCCGGCCCACCGAATCCTCGTCCGTTCCGGCTGACGTGCTGGAGGACAGCCATTGGACGCCGTGTTCGCCCGAGGTCTTCGCCGCCCACTGGCGCGCCGAGATCGACGCCCTGCCCACCCACCAGGAACGCACCCTCCACCTGCTCACCGGTCTGCTGCTGCCTTTGTGGAAATCGCTGCCGGGTGACAATCCCCGCGTCTACCGGCTGACCACCGACGACGGCGAGCGCATCATCGGACGTGTTCTCGAACCCCACGAAGCCGAGCGCCTGGCGCCGACCGGCCAGTCCCTCTCCAGCGCCGAGGTCTGGCAACGTCTCAACTCCGGGGTGGCCATCAGCTTCGACGACGGCTCGGTTCTCAAACCCTGCACCGTCATGTACGCGCGGCGCTTCGAGCTCATCGGCTTCGAGGCCGCCGCCGTCGAGCGCTTGAAGGCCCTCGGCCTCACCTCCGAAATCATCGCCTGGAAACTCCGCCTCTTCCTGTCCACCGGCAGCAATGGCCCCGCCATCCTCGACCGCCTGATGGCCACCCGCACCGCCCGGTCGGAGGCGTCCCATGCCGCGTGACATGACCGAGGTCGCCATGCGCCTTGCCGCCCGCGCCGAGGACGTTTGCGCGCACTACCTCTCCAACGGCCGACGCAACGGCGCCTGGTGGCTGGTCGGCGACATCCACAACACCGCCGGACGCAGCCTCTATGTCCGCTTGCGAGGCCCTCTTGCGGGGAAGGGCGCCGCCGGAAAATGGACCGACGCCTCAACCGGGGAGCACGGCGACCTCCTGGACATCATCCGTCACGTCCGGGGCCTCCCAACCCTCACCGCCGCCCGGGATGAGGCCTTGGCCTTCCTGTCGCTGGCGCCGATGACCCCGCTGGCACCGATGACCCCGCTGGCACCGACCCCGGCCGCCCGCAACAGCCCCGAGGCGGCCCGGCGTCTCTATGCGGCAGGCGTGCCCATCCCCGGGACCCCCGCAATGGCCTATCTGAAGGCCCGTGGCCTCGATGTCCCCGCCTCGGCGCCACTCCGCTTTCATCCCTCGTGTTTTGTGCGGCTCGATGGCCAGTTGAGCCGCCTCCCCGCGCTCCTCGCCGCTGTCACCGACACGGCAGGACGCATCACAGGCATCCACCGCACCTATCTCGGTGCGCATGCCCCCCGCAAAGCTCCGATCGACGCCCCCCGCCGCAGCCTCGGCGATATCCGCGCGCACGCGGTCCGCTTCGGCCGCGCCGGACCCGACCTCGCTGTCGGCGAGGGCGTGGAGACCATGCTCGCCCTCCACACCGCGTGTCCCGGTCTGCCCGTGGCCGCTGCCCTGTCGGCCGACAATCTCGCCCTCTTCGACCTGCCGCCCGGCACCGCGCGCCTGTGGATCGCCCAGGATAACGATGGCGCCGGCCGAAAGGCCGCAGAGCGCCTCGCCGATCGCGTCCAGAGCACCGTCGACGTCCGGCTCCTGGTCCCGGACCATAACGACTGGAACGACGACCTCATCGCCTTCGGGCTCGATCGGACACGCGCCGCGCTCGCCCGCCTCATGGCCTCTTGAATGACCGACGCCGCGTCCGCAGTGCCCCGATCGGCGCATCCGGCGTTCGCGGCGGGGAAGGAAAAGGCGCCGGACCCTCCTGAGGCGCGCGAGCAGCCCGGCGTTCCCCGTCCTTTGTCCTCGAGGCGAGTGGGCCAGAGCCGGACCCGGGGCGCAACGGCGGCCGGGACTATTTTCCGCCGCGGCCCGAAGACGGGCCGCTTTGCATCGCGAACCAAAATAGCCCCGGCCTTGCCGTCCTCCGCTGGCGCTGCGGCCGCGGCCCCCAGAGGGGTGGGCGCGCGGTGCTGCCCCGGGCACGTCTCCGGCCTGTTGTCGCCCGGAAAGGCCGGCGAAGGGCGCCGGTTTCCCTCAACCTCAACCGGAGTCTCCCGTCATGTCCCAGTCCATTTCCCGTTCCACCGCAACCGCGCGTGTCGCCGACAACTTGGCCCTCTACGGCTACAGCCCGCGCTTCGACGAGCTCGATCCCCGGCCCTTCCCGGAGGCCGACGCCCTCGACGCCTTGGCCAGCGCCTTGATGGACGCCGTCGCCGCCCCCTTGCGCGACACCGCCCTCGACACCGACGTGCAGGATCTCCTCTGGTCGCTCGTCGACATGATGCACCGCAAGGCCGATCGCGTGCAGCGTCAGCTCGACGACAACGAGAGCCGCCAGCGCGACGCGCAGGCCAACCAGGACGGTTCGGAAATCCGGTCGGTCGACCTCGAACGCCTGATCGACAAGGGCCGCGACCTGCTCGAACGCCGCGCCGCCTACGAGCGCCTGCGCGACCGCCTCTCGGAGCTGTTCGAGGATCAGACCGGCTCAGCTTGGCGCCCGCGCTCCGGCTCGATGGTCAACCACCGCAACCTCACCGCCGCCATGGTCGACAGCCGCGACTACCTCGCCGCCAAGCGCCACGCCGAGACGCAGGTGCTTCTCCCGGCCGGCCCCAAGATCGCCTTCTCCGGCGGCCTCGACTGCAACGATCACGCGGCCATCTGGGCCACCCTCGACAAGGTGCTCGCCAAACACCCCGGCATGGTTCTCCTGCACGGCGGCAGCCCGAAGGGTGCCGAGCGCATCGCCGCCTGCTGGGCCTCCTCCCGCAAGGTCACCGACGTCGCCTTCAAGCCCGAATGGACCCGCGACGGCAAGGCCGCCCCGTTTAAGCGCAATGACCGCCTGCTCGAGGTGATGCCCATCGGCCTCGTCGTCTTCGCCGGGTCCGGCATCACCGACAACCTCGCCGACAAGGCGAAGAAGCTCGGCATCCCCTTGGTCGATCACCGCCCGGCCAAGAAAGCCTGACAGCCTCCGGGCGACACCCCGGTGCCGGCCACGGCATCGGGGTTTTCTTCGAGGACGAGGCGGGGAGGGGAAGGGTGACGCCCCGCAGCACGGGGCGGCCAACGCACAAACGAAAGAACCCGCCCCATGATCACCGCCACCGCCACCATCATCCTCGCCGAAACCGAAGCCCGCCGCCTTTGGCGGGCGAATGCCGAAGACCGTGACGACGACGAAGCGCACCCGCCCGTTGGTCAGGCCTTGGCCGACTGGGTTGCCGACTTCATTTGCACGACCCTTGAAAGCAATTGGCAGTTCGATGCCCGCGTTTATGCCGACGTCAAGGCCGGCGCCGCCAACGACACCCCTCGATTGATTGCGGAACTGCGCGATTGCGATGCCATCATCGGCGACAGTGGCACTACGCCGTCGGTCAACGCCGCCAAGGCCCGCCGTGCGGAAATCAAGGACGAGCTCGGGTTGCCCGACGACCAGGACCGTTCCGAAGTCGAACTCGCGGAACTATTGGCTGCCTATCCGGCCGACATTGAGGATTGAAGCCACCGCGCCACGGGACTGGTTTGCGGCACGCCCCCTCGTTGGCGGGGGGCACCCATGTCTTGAGGGGACGAGACGAGGGACGACGGGTGCCCTCGCGGGATCATCCGAGAGAGGGACCAATAAGGATCCACCACCCATGCCCCTTCTCACCCACGCGCAGCGCACGGCGCTGCTGGCCAATGCCCGCAGTCAATTCGCTTCGGGCGGCAATTTCGACCCACCCCCTGTCGTCAAGCTCTTCACCCCGGACGGAGCGTGCACATGGCTCCTGACCGAACTGGAAGCCGACGGCGACGTCGCCTGGGGCCTCTGCGATCTCGGTTTCGGGTCACCCGAATACGGCACCGTGAGCCTGTCCGAAATCACCGCCGTGCGCGGCAAACTCGGCCTTCCGATCGAACGCGACCGCCATTGGTCGGCGAAGGGGCCCATCTCCGCCTACATCCAAGCGGCGCAAGACGCCGGGCGTATCGTCGATCTTCCGTCGGGCGGGCGCTGACATGGAACGCCGCTTCGACGCCCATGGCTACACCATCACCGTCGCGTCTGACACCGACCCCGCAAACCCCCGCCATATCTTCGAACCGGCTGGCCGTATGGTCTGCTGGCATCGACGCTATGCCCTCGGGGACCCCCATGCGTTCGCTGGCCCCGAGGACTTTGCCCAATGGTGGGCCACCCACGGCACGGGCGGCGTCCTCTTGCCGCTCTACCTCTACGATCACAGCGGCCTCACCGTGTCGACAACCCCGTTCTCGTGCCGCTGGGACTCCGGGCAGGTGGGCTGGGTCTATCTCACGGCCGCTGATGTCGCGTCCGAATTTGCGGACGTGCCCGATGCACGCGCGCGGGCCACGGCCCTCCTGGTCGCTGAAGTCGAAGACTATGACCGCTACCTCACAGGCGACGTCTGGGCTTACACGCTGATCGATGGCGACGGCGACATCATCGACAGTTGCGCCGGCTATCACGGAGAAGAGGTGGCCCGCGAGGCCGCCGTCGCCGCCGCCGCGTCTTGCACGCGCCTGCCCGGTCACCAGCTGCCACTTCCTCTTGCCGACGGGCCCATACGCAACGGGGTCGAGTGAGAGGAGGGGGCGTTCAAGGGTGAGCCGGTCAAACCGGGGAGAGAGGCTCCCCGGCACGTCCGGTCCAATCCAACCGGAGACCTTCCCCATGGCATCGAAGAAGAACCGCAACCGCAAGCGCCCGATCGAGCAAGTGGCCCTTGCCCCCTCCCGCGACATTCCCTTGTCGTCGCTGGTGCTGAGCCCCGCCAACGTCCGGCACATCTTCGACGCGGATGCCATCGCGGCCCTCGCCGAAAGCATCGCCCAGCGGTCCCTCCTGCAATCCCTGAGCGTTCGGCCGCAGGTCGATGCGACCGGCGCCGAGACCGGCCTCTACGAAGTCCAGGGCGGCGGCCGTCGCTGGCGCGCCCTGACCCTGCTCGCTGAGCAGGGCCGTGTTGCCGCCGATGTTCCCGTCCCGTGCGTCGTCAAGACCACCGGCCTCGCCGAGGAAGACAGCCTCGCCGAGAACGCCGACCGCGAGCAACTGCACCCGCTCGACGAGTACCGTGCCTTCGCCGCCATGGCAGCCAAGGGCAAGCGCGAGCACGAAATCGCCGCCGCCTTCCGCGTCACGCCCGCCGTCGTCAAACAGCGCCTGCGCCTTGCCTCCGCCAGCCCCGTCCTGCTCGACGCCTACGTTGCCGAGGAAATCGACCTCGACGACCTGATGGCCTACTGCATCACCAGCGACCACGAGCGCCAAGAGCAGGTCTGGGCCGCGGTGCAGGCGCGCACCGTTCATGCCGATCCGTGGTCGATCAAGCGTCATTTGACGCAATCGACCGTGCCCCTGCGCGATCGCCGGGTCCGTTTCGTCGGCCTCGACACCTATGAGCAGGCCGGCGGCACCGTGCTGCGCGACCTCTTCTCCGAGAACCAGGACGGCTATGTCGAGGACCTCACCCTGCTCAACCGCCTCGTCGACGCCAAGCTGGCCGCGGCGCGCGATGTCGTATTGGCCAAGGGCTGGGCCTGGGTGACGGCCGCCGCCGAAATCCCCCACACCGAGAAACAGCACCACCGGGCTGTCGCGGCCCTCGGCCCCGACCTCTCCGAGGCAGATCAGGACAAACTCACCGCCCTGCAAGCCGAACTGGAGCAGGTCGATCGCACCGAGCCGACCGACGACGACCATGCCGACCAACTCGATGGTCGCCGTGACGACCTCGAAGCGCAGATTGCGGCTCTTGAGAACCAGCCCCCGCGCTTCGACCCCGAGGTCATGGCCAAGGCCGGGGTCTTCGTGTCCCTCAATGCCGACGGCGTTCTGATCTACGATTGCGGCTACGTGCGCCCCGGCGATGAGACCGAGCCCGACGCCGCCGAACATCCCTCGAGTGCGGCGCCAGCCGACACGGACGAAGAGGCTGAAACCACGGTGCTACGGCCCATCCCGGACCGCCTCACGCAAGACCTCACATCCTACCGCACGGTCGCCTTGCGCGATGCCCTGGCGCAGGACTACCACGTCGCTTTCCTCGCGGCCCTGCACGCCCTGTGCCTCAACGTGTTCTACCGCCCGGCGTCCGGCTCATGCCTCCAGCTCGAGGCGAAGACCACGTTCCCGGCGGCGGCGCCCGGTCTCGACGGCTGGAAGCCGACGGTGGACATTCAGGAGCGACATGGCCGCTGGGTGCTTCGCCTTCCCAAGACCGCAGGCGAACTGTGGGTCTATCTCCAAGGGCAGCCTGAGGACGCGCGGCGCCTCCTGTTCGCCCACTGCGTCAGCCTGACGCTCAACGCGGTCAAGGAACCCCACACCTTCCGGCGCGAGGCAGTCGCTCATGCCGATGCCCTGGCCAATGCGCTCGGCCTTCACATGGTCGCCGCCGGCTGGACCACCACGGTCGACACCTATCTCGGCCGCGTGACCAAGCCCCACATCCTGGCCGCCGTCGCCGAAGCCAAGGGACCCGATGCCGCCGAACTGATCGCCCACCTCAAAAAGGATCAGATGGCCACCGAAGCGGAACGCCTGCTAATGGGCACCGGATGGATTCCCGAGGCGTTGCGCACGCCGTTACCCGCCGACGCTACCCCGGCTGAGATCGAGGCGGACGTGGAGCTGCCTGCCTTCCTCGCCGCGGATGCGCCGCAGGTCACCGTGTAACCCGTCGTCCCGTGGGCCGTGTCTCTCCGGAGCACGGCCCTATTTTATGCGCCCTGACTGTCGCCGGGTTATTCCCCAACCGCCTTATCGACGCGCCGTCCTCACGCCATGCGGTTGCCTATTCCATCGCCACCTCCATCGCGAAGCACGCCCGATAGGTCTAAGTTCTGTCCGCAAGGAAAGAACTTACGTGCCTCCCGAATCCTCCAAACGCCTCCATGGCCAATCCCGAACGACCAGCGCCTGGACCGGCCTCGACGACTACCTTGCCTGGCAACAACGGGAAGAACGCTTGGAGCATCAAGAAAGCGCCGCCTGGCGTGAGCTGCTGATCCTCAACGGCGATCCCGAATGCGAACAAGCGATCGCGGCGCTCGAACAGGGATGGGACCGCGACAAGCGGTGATGGCCGGGCGGCATCGGACGTTACGCTCCATTACGCTCCTTGCCGCTTTGTCCCGAATCGTGAGGGGAATCGTCCATCCGACCTTGATCGGGGCCGGTCCCCGTTCTTACCTCCGCTGCCAAGCTGGAGGTTCCCATGCACACCATCATCCTCGGCCGTGACGACCTTCAACGTCCCGTCATCACCGCCATCGTGCCCAACGGGCCCATGCGCGACCCCTATCAGGGTTTGCGCGTCGACGAGGTTCACCAGCTTCTGTTTGCGCCCCTCACGCGCCACGAGCGCCTGCTCGTCCGCGCCGGCCGGAAGCTCACCGATCCCGGGCAACGCCGCATCGTCGCGCACCACATCCTCATGCAACGCCGCACGGCCCTGCTGGAGCACAAGCGCCGGAAGGAACTGCGGGCCGTGGCCCTGAGGCGCCAAGACGCCGTCGACCACGAAAATGCGCTCCTGCGCCGCCACCTCGACTATTTGGCGCGCCAAGCCGAAGGCATGCAAAGCCCAGCGACCATCGGGACCTCCTTGCGACAGGGGCCGCCGTCGACTGTCGACAGCACGATGAAAACCACCGCACCCGCCGCACGGGCGCTCGTCCTCCCGCCATGCCGCACGCAAAAACATCGGCGGGCGCGCTCGTGACGTCGCCCGCTCCTCATCCTGTCCCAAGGCCACGCCGATGACATTCGCCGCCATCTACATCAACAACGAACCTTATCTGCACGATACCAAAAGCCGGCTTTTCATGCCCGAGACTCCCGGCCGTCCCATCCTCACACACGCCCAGGTCGCGCGGCGGCCGGGTGCCTACCATCTGGCGAGCCTGTGGATCGTCGATATCAACGGCGATCTCTATTACGATGACACGCGCCTGAAGGAGTTTCGGCAGGTACACGATCCCAGCCGGATCATTCCCTATGACCTGTTTGTGCCGAGAGACGAGGGCGGTCCCCACTGCCTCTCGCAAGTCTCCTCGCGCGACCTCGTCGCCCGGCTCGATCCGTCACCGACCCGGATCCGTCGCCCGTCGCGCCCGCGTCGCTAACAAGGGCGATCGTTGACACACGACCGCCGCTCGGTGTTGACGTCAAAGACCTCGCGGCCCGCCCGGGTGAACTCCCATTCCAGCGGTCGTTCGTCACAGTAGCGATACTGGGCCAGTATGCCGGCGGCCTGCATCGACGTGAGGGCTGTGGATGCTTCACGGCAAGCGTGCGCCCTTTGGCTCTCGGTCAAATCTTCATCGACGTCGGTGGCACGAGACGCGACGCGCTCGACGAAAAATCCCGTGATGGTGGCCGTATCAGCGTAGATTTCGGAATCATCTGGCGTCCCGGCGCACTGCATCTGCAGGATCTCGCGCAGCACAACGCAAGTCAGCCACTCACAGTGGGTCAAGGTCGCGACAACTGCTCGTCCCTGTCCATGCGCTGCGCCAGCCCCCATCGCTTCCGACCCTCTTGTGTGGTCAGGGTATACCCCTTGGGCTGACGCTCCAATGGACCTGCCTCACGGATGGGCAGAATACGGGGGGCCTCCCGCAGCAGGGGGCTGAGCCTTCGCAATGGCCGCAACGCAACAGTGCTCGTGGATACTTCGCCCTCGTCGGTTGGAGGCGTGAGCCACTCCGTCTACACTTGCCCCAAACACAACGGGGGCACGGGATCGCTTACAGCTCAACGCCTTTCGCGACCATCTGAACGCTCAGTTCGGCACACCCGACAGCCCCATTGTGCCGCCGGGCACCGATGGCAAGCCGTGGCGGATCACCACGCGCCAGTTCCGCCGCACGGTCGCCCGGCACATCGCCAACCGCCCGTTCGGCACGGTCGCCGGCATGATCCAGTACAAGCACAGCGGCATCGCGGCCTACGAGGGCTACGCTGGCTCCAGCCGTTCCGGCTTCCGCAACGAGGTCGAGCGCGAGCGCGCCCTCGGCCAACTCGATGACGTGCTGTCCTACTTCGAGCGCCACCGCGCCGGCGAGGTATTGATGGGGCCGGCCGCTGCCCGCATTTCCGGGGAACTGCAGCAGGCCGTCAGCAAGCTCGATCCGCTGCCAGGGCACATCGCCGATGCCGCGCGCGTCCGCGCCATGCTGGCTCACGTCGCGAAGTCTTTGTTCGTCGGCGTCATGAACGACTGCTTCTTCGACCCGGCTACGGCGCTCTGCCTCAACGGCAAGACAGAGGCTGCAATGCCGGCGATGGCCCAGTGCCGTCCAGATCGTTGTCCGAACTCCTGCATTACGAGCCATCATCGGCCGTTGTGGGCCAAAGCCATCGCCGACGGCGAGGAACTGCTCAAGACGAAGCGGCTGTCACCGTTGCAGCGGGAGGCGATCGAGAGCGACATCTCTCGATATCGAGCGGTTCTTCGTAGAAAATGACGTCGTCTTGTTTCTGACGACGTACCTATCGCATGGTGCTTAACGTCACCAGAATCAACACGACGGCCGAGAACAGAGCGCTTTTCATAAAAGTATTTCTCGATACAGTCAGAACCCTGGAAATCTGCTGCCAGAAGGCGAATGCCCCAATTACCAATGGGCCCAAAATGAAGCCTGTCCGCATGGCCTCCGGACCTCCTCCACGCCCAAATATATTAACTCCAAGAAGGTCGCACGCGACACCGGCGAGGCCACTCGCCGCAAACGTACTGACTGCACCCGCCAAACCATATAGATGAGTTCGGTATCCTTGTTGCTCACTTTCAGCGTCTGAGCCCGTTGATTGATCCTTGGATTCTGTCGAGCGTGGCTGTTTGGACGGACTCCAATTCAGTGTTGGCCAAAGCCCACTAATCCCAACCTTTGCAGTGCCCTTTCCGATTGTTTTCACAAGGCTCGCCACGTCAGACTCGAATCTGGCATGGGAGATCTCGATAGCGTTGAGCCGAGCCAATGACTTCATATTCTCAGGCAAGTCTTCCGCCTTGGGCATTCGTGCGCCATCGACCAGCAGAGGAAGAGTAGATATATTTCTCTTCAGGGCGCTTTCGACTTCGATGCGAACAAAATCTCCAGGATCATCCAAGCGACGCTCACCTCTGTCATTGCGTGCATCACTCCAATGTTTTCCCACAATGCACAGAAAAACATCGCATGACGCAACCTGATCGCCCAAGACTTTAACAAAATCAGCTCCAGGCCCAATTTTGTCGACGTCCATGAATAACTGACTTTTGCTATAGTCCCGAGAGAGGCGCTCATAGAGTCTTCCGGCCCATGGGGCCGAGTCATCCCGGCGGTAGCTGATAAAAATTGATCCCCCCATGTTACCCTCGCGCCCCAAGTTGCAACTGACCAAGCCTACACGTGCCGCAGCCACACCACAATGTTCCCTCCGCGCGGTGCTTCCGCCAGCGTTGTTCGGCTTCTGTCGATGGCCAACCTTGAGCGCAGTGGGACGTGTTCGCAACAAGCTGAACTGTCAGGATAAATCGCCGAATGGACCAGCTGCTTCATCAACGCCGAACTCGGCATCAGCACCACTCCCCGCGCCGACCACGCCCACTACCTTGCGCATTGGTTGGCCGTGTTGAAGGAGGACAAGAAGGCGGTCTTTACCGCGGCGGCGCGTGCCTCAGAAGCCGCCCGTTACTTGTTGTCCCTCCGCGCGCCGGAGGTCGCCCATGCGGCGTAGCCCTCAGGACTTCATGTTGGTGTGGCGCGGCATCACCTGCCGCGTCCGCCATACCCCCGACCACATCAACCGAGGCTGGAGCCGGATCGAGGTTTGGGCACCCAAACCTCCCTCCCCTCCCCTTCCCGTCGGCATTGAGGTGGTCCCGCTTGTTCGGACAGATTTTCCGCTTCGATAAGTGGATCGTCTGCCGGGTTTAGGCCGCCGAGCGGATGGGCGGCATGCTGTCGTGTCCCCAGTAGGCTTGATCGGGTGTTTGCC
>WBZS01000605.1_pt1 | contig 41185 bp, 42 predicted proteins | sample 5204201 | NCBI WGS metagenome assembly WBZS01 (sample SAMN12344357, study PRJNA552823) | activated sludge metagenome | biome: Activated sludge suspended growth; feature: Nitrification reactor; material: Wastewater; isolation source: activated sludge from nitrification reactor of wastewater...
ACCATCGTGATCGGAATGCGCGACACCGCCTCCAGCGAATCGACACCGCAATTGGACTGCATCACGTAGAGCGAGCCCTTGAAGCCGCCGCCCGATACGCCCTCGGCGAGACGCTTGAGGTAGCGTTGCGCGACCGGCTGCACATAGGCCGACAGCACCGCGGTGTTGGAGCGTTCGTATTCGCGCCATTCGCGTGTGATCTGGTGCGACGAGACGACCGAGACACCGGGCCAGAGCCGTTCCACCTCCGCCATCGCCGCCTGTTCATGGGCCGGGTTGGCATAGGAATGAAGGAAACAGATCGCGACCGCCTGAACGCCCTCGCTCTTGAAATCCGAAATGATGCCGGCGAGCGGCGCCAGATCGAGCGGGCGCAACTCCTCGCCGCGATAGGTCATACGTCCGGGCAATTCGCGGCGCAGATAGCGCGGCACGAACGGTTCGGGCTTGCGATAGTGGAGGTTGAAGAAGTCGGGCCGGTTGCCGCGGGCGATCTCAAGCGTGTCGCGGAACCCTTCGGTGGTGAGGAGGCCGACCTTCACGCCCTTGCGCTCCGTCAGCGCGTTGATGACGACGGTGGTGCCGTGGGCGAGGAAGTCGATGGAGGCCGGATCGACGCCACCTTTGGCCAGCACGTTCAGGACGCCCTTTTCGAAATCCGGCGGCGTGGTGTCGGATTTCGCCGTGATGACGCGGGACTCGCCGGAATCGCGGTCGATCTCGAAGCAGACGAGGTCCGTGAACGTTCCGCCGACGTCGGTTGCTACGCGAATGGTCTTGTTCGGCATGTCAGGCTCCCTTGGCGGAAATCATGCGGTCGAGGAGGAAGGCGCCGGCGCCGGCGAGCTTGAGGCTCTCGCTCGCCTTCACCCGGTCCGGTGTGTAGTGCCCAGCTTCATGCAGGCAGTTCAGCGTGCCGATGACCGATCCCGAGACGACGATCGGCACGTTCATGGCGGACTCGCAACCCAACGATCGGATCAGTTCGAAATCGGAAAAGACCTCGGCGATGGCGTCGATGTCGTTGGCCACGAAAACCTCGTGGCGGTTGAGAACCTTGTCGGCCCAGGAGGTGCGTTCGACCGGCTTGGTACCGAGCACGGGATAGGCTTCGGGCATGTTGGAGTAGATGCGCTGCCCCTCGTTGTTGCGCGCGTCGAACGTCATGAGGGTGAACAGGCGTGCGCCGACGATCTCATCCACGAGTTCGTGAAGCGCCGCGAATGCCGTGGTCGGTTGTGCTTCGCCCGACGCGAGCGCGCGAACGAAGCCGGATTCGTCGATCATGGTAGTTCCTCCCTGGAAAGCGATGCGCGCAAGGCTTGTTCCTCGCGGGTGATGACCGGAACGGCGGCAATGAGCTTGCGCGTGTACGGGTGATCGGGGTGTTCGAAGAGTTTTTCCGTCGGGCCGGCTTCGACGATGCGGCCCTGCTGGAAGACCGCAACGGTATCGGCGATGTTGCGGACGACGGACAGATCGTGGGTGATGAAGATGTAGGTGAGGCCGCGCTTTTCGCGCAATTCGTTGAGCAGCTTGAGCACGCGGGCCTGGACCAGCACGTCGAGGGCCGACGTCGGCTCGTCGAGCACCACCAGTTCCGACTGGCAGGCGAGCGCCCGGGCGATGGCCATGCGCTGGCGCTGGCCGCCGGACAGCGCCGATGGGGCGCGATCGGCGAAGTCGGCGGGCAGGTGCACCTCTTCCAGCAGCGCCCGCACGGCGGCCTTGCGTTCCTTCGCGGGACCGATGTCGTGGACATCGAGGGCGAGGCGCAGGGAGGCGCCGATGCTTCGCTTGGGATTGAGCGACGACAGCGGGTTCTGCTGGACGAGCTGGATCAGTCGGCGGTGGCTTCGATCGCGCCGCGCCGGCAGGGTTTCGCCATTGAATGCCACCTCGCCGGAACTCGGCGGGTAAATGCCGAGCACGACGTTGGCGAGCGTGCTCTTTCCGGACCCGGATTCGCCCACGATCGCAATGCATTGGCCGCGCGCCACGTCGAGCGAGACATCGGCCAGCGCCACCACCTCGTGGTCGCCGGTGCGAAATGTCTTGGTGACATTGCGGATGGACAGGAGGGGAGAGCTCAAGGCCGCGCCTCCCCGGCGTCGTGGTCGACCATCGGCGCGAGGAATGCGCCCGTCTCCTCCTCGATCTCGGGAACGCCGCCGCCGGTCAGCCGCGGAACCGCCGCCAAAAGGGCGCGCGTGTAGGGGTGTCGGGGATCGTCGAAGAGCGCGACCGTCGGCCCTTTTTCGACGATGCGTCCCTTGTAGATGACATAAACGCGGTCGGCGAACTCGCGCACCACGCCGAGATTGTGCGAGATGAAAAGCACTGCCGTATTGTGCTCCTCTACGAGGCGGCGCATCAGCGCGAGCGTTTGCGCCTGCACGGTCACATCCAGCGCGGTGCCCGGTTCGTCGGCGATCAGCAGCGCCGGTTCATTGGCCAGCGCCATGGCGATCATGACGCGCTGGTTCATGCCGCCGGAAAGCTGGAACGGGTAGGATTGCAGCACCCGTGCGCCTTCGCTGATCGAGACTTCGGCGAGGATTTCGGTGGCACGCGCCATTGACGCCTGAAAATCGATGTCCGGCGTCTCGCGCTTCAGGACTTCGTGGAACTGTGTGCCGATCCGGTAAACGGGATTGAGCGACGATGTCGGATCCTGGAAGATCATCGACATGCGCGTGCCGCGCAGGTGATGGCGCTCGGCAGGCGAGAGGGTCGCGAGATCGCGGCCCATGAATTCCACCGTCCCCGAAATGCGGGCCGACCGCAGGGATTGCAGCAGCCCGAGGATGATGCGGGCGGTGACCGACTTGCCCGAACCGGATTCTCCCACCAGCGCCACGCGCTCGCCCTGGTGGATTTCCAACGAAATGCCGTGCAGGACGCCGTTGTATCCCGTCCAGCCCTTGAAGCCGAGGCTGAGGTCGCGGATCGAGAGGGTAGGGTGGCTCATTGCTCCGCCCCCAGCAGGTCGCGCAGAGCGTCACCGATCAGATTGAAGCCGAATACGGCGACCAGAATGGCAAGGCCGGGAAACACGGTCAGCCACCAGGAATCGGGCAGGTATTTCGCGCCGTCGGCAACCATCGAGCCGAGGTCCGGCGTCGGCGGCTGCACGCCGAGGCCGAGAAACGACAGCGACGAGGCGATCAGGATGACGAAGCCGAGGTCGAGCGTCATCTTGGTGACGATCGCCGGCATGCAATTCGGCAGGATCTCGCGCGCCATCACGTGCAGCGGCGAGGCGCCGATGACCTCCGCAGCCAGGACGTAGCCCTCTTCTCGCTCGGAACGGGTGATGTTGTAGACGAGCCGCGTGTACCAGGGCCACCACATCGCGGTGACCGCGAGCATGCCGTTGAGCAGCGTCGGCTGCAGCACGCCCATGATCGACATCGCCAGCACCAGCGGCGGGATCGACAGGAAGATGTCGGTCACGCGCATCAGCGCATATTCGGTCCAGCCGCCGACATAGCCGGCCACCAGCCCGGTCGCGACACCGATGGGAACCGCGATCGCCAGCACCACGATGCCGAGGCCGAGCGAGATGCGATAGGCATAGAGGATACGCGAAAAGATATCGCGGCCGACCAGATCGGTGCCCATGATGTAGGGCCATTCCGGCCCCTTGTTGAAATTGGCGAAGTCGACGACCGCGCCGCGGTGCTCGGGGAAGGGCGCGATGAAATCGGCGAAGATCGCCGACAGGACGACGACGGCAACCAGGACCAGGCCGAGCAGCGACAGCGGATTGGCGATCAGGATGGCGAGCGTTCGCTTCATGACGCCCTCTGCGACAACCGGATGCGCGGATTGATGAGGGCGATGAGCAGATCGACGATGATGTTGACGATCAGGAAGGTCGCCGAGACCAGCAGCACCGTTCCGACGATGGCGTTGAGGTCCTTGCGCAGGATCACCGCGACGCCATAGCGTGAAAGGCCGGGCCAGGCGAAAATCGCCTCCACCAGGAAGGCGTTGCCGAGCATCGCCGCGAAATCGAGCCCGATGATGGTCAGCGACGGGATTAGCGACGGCTTGAAGGCGTAGCGCGTGGCGATGCGCCGTTCGGGAATGCCGTAGGAGCGTGCCATCTCGATGAACGGCTTGTCATAGGTCTCGACCATGTTGGCCCGCGTCAGGCGTGCCGCCTGGCCGATCCCGGAAAGCGCGAGCGCGAAGGCCGGCAGCAGGATGTGGCGCAGCGCGTCGAGAAAGGCGTCCGGCCGCCCGGCCAGGAGCGTATCGACGAGCAGGAATCCCGTCTTCGGCGCAATGGTGTAGACGTCGGAAATGCGCCCGGCGATGGGAAACAGCGGCAGATAGAAGGCAAAGAGCAGCATCAGGATGACCGCCCAGACGAAACTCGGGGCCGACACCCCGAGCAGCGAGACGAGGCGGATGGCGTTGTCGGTCAGGCCCCCGCGATAGCGCGCCGAAAGGATCCCGAGCGGAAGTCCGATCGCGACCATCATGATGCCCGCCATCACCACCAGTTCCAGCGTCGCCGGCAGGAACTGCATGATGTCGGTCGTCACCGGCCGGTTCGTGTAGAGCGACAGGCCGAGGTCGCCGTGGAACAGGTCCCGCAGGAAATAGCCGTACTGGACCCAGACCGGATCATCCAGATGCAGGGCGGCGCGCAGCGTCGCGACCTGGTCCGCGGTCGCGTTCGGCCCGAGTGCGATGCGGGCGGGATCACCGGGAATGATCCTCGCGATGGCGAAGATCAGCATCGAGACCCCGATGAGGACAAGCAGCGAGGTTCCCAGCCGTTTCGCCAGGACGCGGACAATCGGCGACATCGTCTTGCTTCCGAGATGACGACCGGGGCGGCGGGTATCGCCGCCCCGGATCGAGGTTGCGCCTAGTTGGCGACTTCCATCAGGCGGAAGGAGAAGCCCATCCCGTCAAGGCCGAAGGCCTGGGCCGGATCGCTGAGCGCGGGCGCCTTGACACGCTTGCTCGCAGCGAAGACCGACTGGCGGTCATAGGCATAGATCGACGGTGCGATCTCCATCAGGCGCTTGTTGAGCGCGGCGTAGGCGGTTTGGCGCGCCGCCTCGTCGGCGCCGGTGCGCCCTTCATCCAGCAGCTTGTCGACCGTTTCGTCCTTCAGATACTCCGGCGACTGCCAGGTTCCGGAAGCCGACGAGTGGTACATGCCGTAGAGCAACGTATCGGGATCGCCGGTGACCGCGTTGACGAAGAGCTGGGAGATGTTCGGGGTATTCTCCGGCTTGGAGACCTGCTCGGCGAACAGGGCCCACGGCATCTTCTTGATTTCAGACTTCAGGCCCAGTTCGGCGAAATTCGCCTGCATGAGAAGGGCCAGCCGCTCTTCGAGCGGCACTTCGGCGATCCAGGACAGTTCCAGATTGATGTCCTCGGGCTTGTATTTGCACTTGGCCAGGTGCGCCTTGGCGGCATCCATGTCGCGCTTGAGGATCTGGTCGGCCGGATTGGCTCCGAGCATGCCGACCGGAATCGCGCCCGTCGCCGCCGAACCCTGGGATACGCCATTGCCGACTTCGATCATCTTGATGGATGCGTCGTAGTCGAAGGCGTTGGCGAGCGCCAGGCGGCATTCGACGTCGTCGAGCGGAGCTTTGGCCGTGTTCATCTTCACATAGAAGGCACCGGTGCCGTTTTCGGTGAAGAGCTGGGCGCCTTCACCGGCCAGCGCCTTGATGACTTCCGGCGGCAGCCACTGCGAAGCGATGTCGTGCTCGCCCTGCGAGATCAGCGTGCGCACCGTCGCCGCTTCGAGCCCGTAACGCAGGCGGACCTGGTCGGGGGCGGCCTCGGCGATCGGCATGAAGTAGCCGCCGTTCTTTTCCATGACCGTCTCTTCCTGCGGATTGTGCGAGACGACCTTGTAGGCACCGGTGCCGGCGGTGTTGGACCCAAGCCAGGCCTCGCCCCAGTCTTTCATGTCGCCGTCGCCGGCGCCGAGATGTTCCATAACGGTCTTCTTGTCGACGATCGGCAGGCGGACCAGCGACGCGACAAAGGGGGCATAGGGGGTCTTCAAGGTGAACTTGACCGTCTGCGCGTCGACCGCCTCGGCCTTCTCGACATTGGCGAAGAGGTAGGAGAGGCCCTTGCCCATCGCCTTCATGCGGTCCAGCGAGAAGACGACGTCGTCCGCCGTCATCGGATTGCCGCTGACGAACTTGACGTCACCGCGAAGCTTGAAGGTGTAGGACGTGCCCGAACCTTCCCAGCTTTCGGCGAGGTGCGGCACGTGTCCCGGCGCGCCCTGCTTTGGCAGCACGAGCGTGTCGTAGAGATTGAACATGAGGATGGAGTCCGCATAGTCGGACGCCTTTGAGGGATCGATTTCGCCGACGGCGACTTCATCGAGGCGAAGGACGCCACCGGCCTGCGCCGCGTGCGGGGAAACGAGCGCCGTGGTCACCAACAGGGCAGCGGCGGCGGCTGTATTCGAAATCCATTTCATTGTCATTCTCCCGGTTGAACGATCGTGGTTACTTTGGGCTATTGCGCTTGCGATCAAGCGAGGAGACATGTCCGGCGCGGTTGCCGGGCATGTCCGCCATTCGTCCCTCGTCCCCGAACACATCCATGGTGCAGACATGCAGGATGGTCGTCGGCGAGGTCGTGTGGTTCCAGGTGGAGTGCTTGCGCGTCGAGGCGAAATGGATGGAGTCGCCGGCGCTGAGGATCGTGCGCTTGCCATCCACCTCGACGGTCAGTGAGCCGTCCAGGACGAAGAACAGTTCCTCGCCTTCATGACGGATCGGCTCCGAGCGGTGTCCAGGGGGTTCGTGGATCAGCACGCTGTTGAGCATCGATCCGGGAAAGACAGCCGAGAGGCGCTCATAGGACAGCGCGCCGGCGTCGACCGCGTAGACCGCGCGCTGCGCCTTGCGCGTCAGCGCCTGGTCGCCCGGCGGCACCGCGAGGAAGCGGGACATGTGGATGCCGAGCACCTTGGAAATGCCGGCCAGCGAAGACAGGGACGGAGCGGCGAGGCCGCGCTCGAGCTGGGAGATGAAGCCGACGGACAATCCGGCGCCGTCGGCAACTTCCTTGAGGGTGAGACCGAGTTCCTTGCGACGGTCGCGTAAGCGCTCGCCTACGGTCGCGGTTGGAGCCTTCAGGGCACTTTCGGGCATCGGTGCTCCCTTTTAGTGTAGATAAAATTTTTAACCACGCTAAAATCGGGCGTCAAGCAGGATTTTAGGTACACTAAAATTTTCAACCGCCGCGTGACCCGCGTTAGGGGGTCGACGTCACGGTGGAATTGCGAGCAGAGCGGGCGAGCGGGTCCCGTCCTCGAACTCCGGCGATCCGCAGTTCATCGGACCGGAACCCGGTGGCGGGAGAGGGGCGAAAAAGAATCCGCGCCTTTGCAACGATGTACGCGCCGCCGGTCGCGAGCCTGTTTCCCGTCGCTGCGCTTCAGGCGCGGTATCTCCCCGCCGTCTCAAGAGCGGATTGCGGGGGGCAGGCGACCGCGAAGGCCCGTGGTCCGGCGCCAAAGGCACTAACTAGAACGGGTAGTGGAGTTCGCCGTCCTGGATGGTGATCCAGCGCAGTTCGGTGAATTCGGCGACGCCCCAACTGCCCCCGAAGCGGCCATAGCCGGACGCCTTGACGCCACCGAACGGCATCTGCGCTTCATCGTGTACGGTCGGCCCCTTGATGTGGCAGATGCCGGCCTCGATGCGGCGGGCGACCGACATCGCCCGCATGACGTCGCGTCCGAACACCGCCGACGACAGGCCGAACCCGCTCTCGTTTGCGATCCTGACGGCTTCATCGGCAGACCTGGCTCGGATGATGGCGACGACCGGGCCGAAGCTCTCTTCGCTGTAGAGCCGCATGTCGGTGGTGACATGATCCACAGCGGAAGCGTTGAGGATCGCGCCGCCGCCGCCGCCGCCGATCAGCTTGGCGCCCTTGGAGATGGCGTCGGCCACAAGGTCGCGGACACGATCCGCCGCCGCCTGGGTCACGAGAGAACCGAGCGGACTGCGCCCCTCACGCGGATCGCCGGCGGTAAGGCCGGCGACCTTGCGTGCGAACGCTTCGACGAACCGGTCGCCACTGTCGCCGACAGTGATGATCCGCTCGGTCGACATGCAGATCTGGCCCTGGTTCATGTAGGCGCCGAAACCGGCGGCATCGACAGCCGCGTCGATGTCGGCGTCGTCGAGCACGATCATCGGCGCCTTGCCGCCGAGTTCCAGCAACGCCGGCTTCAGGTGACGCCCGGCGAGTTCGCCGATCACGCGGCCGACACGCGTGGACCCGGTGAAATTGACGCGGCGCACGGCCGGGTTCGCCACGAGCGCCTCGACCAGCGCGGGCGCATCGTACGGTGCATTGGAGATGGCGTTGAGCACGCCATCGGGAAATCCGGCGGCGGCAACCGCTTCGACCACCAGCGCATGGGTGCGCGGGCACAGTTCGGAAGCCTTCATCACCACGGTGTTTCCGCAGGCCAGCGGCGTGGCGATGGCCCGCACCCCGAGGATGACCGGCGCGTTCCACGGAGCCATCGCCAGCACGACGCCGCCGGGCCGTTCGACCGCCATTTCGACGTTGATCGACGGGCTCGGCGTTGAACGCCAGGAGCCGCAGCCGGGCGTCGACATTGCGCAGGACCATTATCTCGCGCTGATCCTCATCCAGCTGTGGCGGCTGGTCCGGGCCGATCTGGTCGCGCACGGGCGCGCGCCGCAAGGCATGGCGGAACGGTTCGTGATCCTCGCCGGCCAGCATGCGCGCGACCACTGGACGGTGGCCGACTATGCCCGCGTCCTCAATGTCAGCCGCGATCGGCTTGGCTCGGCGGTTCGGCGTGCGACGGGGCTCTCGCCACAGGGATTTGTCCACCGCCTGCTCATCCGCGAGGCCCGCGAGTTGCTGCTTAACACCGGCATGCCCGTCAGTCAGGTGGCGTTCCGGCTTGGGTTTGCCGACGCGGCTTATTTCAACCGCTTCTTTACGCGGCATGCCAAGGTCAGTCCCGGCCGCTTTCGCCGCGACGCCCCGCAAAAGGCGGCGCGGGACAATCTGTCCTTTGCCGCGTGGCCGTAGGCGACGGATGGTCGTTACCGGACGCGCCTAGGACCAATCGACATTCAGGATTCAGTTTCTGCGTGATGTGTGATTCACGGGTTTCCAGATGCACCGATCTGGAGACTGACGATGTCGAGACCGAAGCGCTACGAACTGACGGCGGAACAGTGGGGCAGGATCGGGGACGTCTTGCCCGGCAAGCCCGGTGATCCGGGTCGGTCTGGTGGCGATAATCTGCGTTTCGTCAACGGCGTGCTCTGGATTTTGCGCTCGGGTGCGCATTGGCACGACCTTCCTGAGCGCTACGGCAAGTGGAAAACAGCCCACAAGCGCTTTACCCGCTGGGCGAAGGCCGGGGTTTGGGAACGCGTCTTCGAGCACCTGATCCGTGATCCGGACAATGACTATGTCAGCATCGATTCCAGTCTCGTGCGCGCCCACCAGCAGGCGGCCACCGGCAAGGGAGGCGGTCAAAAAGGGGGGACCAGGCTCTGGGGCGCTCCCGAGGAGGGCTGACGACCAAAATCCACATGGCTGTGGATGCGCTCGGTCGTCCGCTGAAACTGATCCTCACGCCCGGTCAGCGAGGCGACGCACCGCTCGCCCCGGTCCTGCTTGACGGACTTTCGCCGCGCCGTGTGCTGGCCGACAAGGCCTATGACTCCAATGCCTTGCGCGAACTCATCGCGACCATGGGGGCACAAGCCGTTATCCCGTGCAATCCAACTCGCAAGAAGGCGATCCCCTACGATTTCGAAGCCTACAAGATCCGCAACACCGTTGAACGCTGCTTCAACAAGCTCAAGCACTTCAGGCGCATCGCAACCCGCTTCGACAGGCAGGCAGCCCACTACCTCGGCTTTTTGCACATCGCCGCCGCCATCCTGTGGATGCGCTGAATGTCGATTCAGCCTAGCGCGTCAGATTGGCGAAGAGGGCGGGCAGCTTCTCGGGCAGGCGCTTCACCTGGTCGATGACGGTGAAGCGGCCGGTACCGAAGATACGCTCGACATAGCGGTCAGCGTGCGGGTCGAGGGTCAGGCAATAGGAATGGACGCCGGTGCGGCGCAATTCCTCCACGGCCTTGCGCGCGTCCATGCGCAGATATTGCGGATCGCGTTCGTCGATGTCGGCCGGCTCGCCGTCGGTCAGCACGATCAGCAGCTTGTGCTTCTCGCCGCGCTGGACGAGATGGCGGCCGGCATGGCGGATGGCCGTTCCCATGCGCGTCGACAGGCCGCCGCGCATGCCGGCAAGGCGCGAGCGCGCCTCGTCGTCGAGCTTCTGGCCGAAATCCTTGAAGCGATAATATTGCACGTCGTGACGGCCGTCGGAGGCAAAGCCGTGGATGGCGTAAGGATCGCCGATCCCGTCGATGGCGGTAGCAATCAGCGCGCTTGCTTCGCGGGTCAGTTCCAGAACCGTCTTCTCGGACCCGCGCACGAGGTCGTTGGTCGATTCCGACAGGTCGAGCAGGATGACGACGGCGAGGTCGCGCCGGTTGATGACGTTGCGCATGGTGATGCGCATGTCGGGCTGCAGGCCGGCGCGCGCCATGACCGCAGCCTCCACCGCCGCGTTGATGTCGAGTTCGTCGCCGTCCTCGAGCTTGCGCTGGCGGGTCAGGCCCTGTGGGCGCAGCCGGTCGATGATCTGCTTGATGCGGCTGGCCACGCCCTTGTTGCGGGCGAGGATGTCGCGCAATTCGGCCGGATCGCCGCGCCCCTGCCGGCGCTCGCATAGCGTCGCCCAGGCGGGGCGGACGAGCTGCGTCTGGTAGTCGAATTCGGGATAGGCATAGGGTTCGGAGACCGGCTCCTTGCCCTCCATCTCGTTGAAGGAGACGCCCTCGTCCTCATAGGGGTAAAGCTCGCTCGACAGCGTCCAGATTTCCTGCGCGTCGTCGCCGGCCGTCTCCACGTCGGTTTCGTTGATGAACTCCATGAGCGAGACGTGCCGGCGCACCTGCTTCGGCGCGGAAGATCCCGCCATCGTCTCGAAATCGAACTCCTCCGGCGCCCAGAGGAAACGATTGTCGTCGCGCCACGGCATGTCGAGGCCCTGCAGGATTCGGAGGCTCGGGACGGCCTTGCGCCGCGCCAGGATGGAAAACAGCCGAAGCCCGAGGTCGAGCGACAGAGCGGGCGCACCCCCGCCGGCGTGGAATTCGGCGGCCAGCGCATCGAGTTCGCTGTCGCCGGTCGTCGCCTTCGGATCGAGCAGGGCGAGCGCCATCGCCTGGACCAGTGGTGCGCCCTCATGGTCGTCCGAAACACCGGACGGCACGAGCGAGCGCCATAGCCCGCGCATGCCGGGAAAATCCCGCGCCGCCAGCCATTCCACCCGCGCATCCTCGATCAGGCCGATGAAATGGCGCTCGGCGGGCGAGAGGTTTTCGCCCTCGAAGGCCTTCGGCGTGTGCACGAGGTGGGCGGCCATGTGGGCGGCCATCGCCCGGTAGAGATCGATGCCGGCGACCGATCCCGCGTCGTCGACCGCATCCGGCAGGTGCAACTCGCGTGCTTCGATGAAGGGGCGGAACGCCTCGAAATTGGCGGCGGCCGGGCGCAGGTGGAAATCGCGGCCCCAGAAGGCGCGCAGATAGAGGTTCAGCCGGCGCTGGCTGTCGACGAACAGCGTGCCGCGCCGCTCGGCTTCGAGCACGGAGCGGCTGTCTTCGGTCATCAGGCCGAAATAGGAGGCCTGCTTCGGCAGGTCGCGGCGGTAGGCCTCGGCGCCGAAGTCGATCCAGCGCTGCAGGCCCGACAGCGTCAGCTTGCCGAGCAGTTCGTCGAGCACGCCGAACATCGGCCTGAGGCCGCGAGGCGCCTTGGCGGCGAGGCGGTGGAGCAATTGCAGATAGCCGCGCAGCAATTCTGCATCGGCAAGGCGCGAGGCCGCCGACGGCATGGTCGAAAAAGCCAGCGCCAATACCTCGCCCGAGGTCATCGACGACAGCTTCATTGCCGCGCCGACGCAGTCGCGGACGACGTCCTCGCCGCATTCGCGCGCCACCGCCGGCATCGCCTCGATATAGGAGAGAATGAGCGCCGGCCCCTTGCCAAGGCCGATCAGGGCGCGGGCGCCGTCGAGCCAGTCCTTCAGCCCGGCCGGGGACAGGATGCGCGCCGCCTCGTGAAATTGAGGCTCAAGCGTATCGGCGAGTTCCGGCGCGGCGGCCACCAGCTCGTCACGGTAATCGGCAAGCTCGATGGTCACGGCGGTGGCCTCAGGCGAAGAAGGTGGTGACAGCGGCCTCCAGCGTGTCGCGCATGTCGATGTCGTCGGTGAGCGGCTCGACCAGCGCCATGCGGCAGGCGGCGACGGGCGCGATGCCCTTGGCGATCAGCTGCCCGGCATAGATCAGCAGGCGGGTCGACATGCCTTCGTCGAGGCCGTGGCCCTTGAGGTTGCGCGAACACTGGGCGACCTGCACCAGCCGCTCGGCGGTCGCCTCGTCGATGCCGGCTTCGTGGGCGAGGATTTCGCGCTCGATCGCCGCCGGCGGATAGTCGAAGCTCATCGCACCGAAGCGCTGCTTGGTCGACTGCTTCAAATCCTTCATCATCGACTGGTAGCCGGGATTGTAGGAGATGACGATCTGGAAATCGGGATGCGCGGTGACCAGCTCGCCCTTCTTGTCGAGCGGCAATTGCCGGCGATGGTCGGTCAGCGGATGGATGACGACGGTCGTGTCCTGGCGCGCCTCGACCACCTCGTCGAGATAGCAGATGGCGCCGATGCGCGCGGCGGTCGTCAGCGGCCCATCCTGCCAGCGCGTGCCGTTGATATCGAGCAGGAATCGGCCGACGAGATCGGAAGCCGTCATGTCCTCGTTGCAGGCGACCGTGATCAGCGGCCGGCCGAGCTTCCATGCCATGTATTCGACGAAGCGCGACTTGCCGCAGCCGGTCGGCCCTTTCAGCATCACCGGCATGCGCGCGTCATAGGCGGCGGAGTAGCGCTCGACCTCGTCGGAGAGCGGCCGGTAATAGGGTTCGCGCGCAATCATGTACTGGGCGCGATCGGTGCTTGCGGCCTCGGCATTCATGGCGTCGTCCTGCGGGGTTCGAACGATGGGCGGGGAACGGGGCGCGGAACGCCCCGTTCGCACTTTCTTGTCGCTCCGGATCAGACCGGCTTGCCGCGATAGACCACCATGTTGGCGCCCTGCGACTGCGTGAAGTTGTTGTAGCCGATCAGGCGGACATGGTTGTCGGGGTTCGCCTTGTGGCAGGCTTCGAGCTCGGCGAGGATCGCATCGACATTGCTCTCGCCGAACATCGGCAGCTTCCACATGTACCAGTAGTTGGACGAGGCGAATTGCGGCTCGGTGTGCTCGATGGCCGGGTTCCAGCCATGCTTGACGATCCACTCCACCTGCTTGCGGATCTGGTCCTTGTTCATCTCGGGCAGGTAGGAGAAGGTGCCCATCTTCCGGCTGGCCGGGTCCGACAGGCGCGAGTGGTAGTCCTGGACTTTGCTCATCTCATCATTCCTTTGAAGCAGCGGGCCGGGCGTCAGCGATGCTGGACGTCGAGCTTGTCGACGGTGTCGAACTCGAACTTGATTTCCTTCCATGTCTCCATGGCGATCTTCAGTTCGGGGCTGTGCTCGGCCGCCTTGGTCAGGATGTCCTTGCCTTCCTTCTCAAGCTGGCGTCCCTCGTTGCGGGCCTGGACGCAGGCTTCGAGCGCCACGCGGTTGGCCGCCGCGCCAGCCGCGTTGCCCCACGGGTGGCCGAGCGTGCCGCCGCCGAACTGCAGGACCGAGTCGTTGCCGAAGATCGAGACCAGCGCCGGCATGTGCCAGACATGGATGCCGCCCGAGGCGACCGGGAAGACGCCCGGCATGGAGCCCCAGTCCTGGTCGAAGAAGATGCCGCGCGAGCGGTCTTCCTTGACATAGCGGTCGCGCATCAGGTCGATCCAGCCCAGCGTCGCCTCGCGGTCGCCCTCGAGCTTGCCGACGACGGTGCCCGAATGCAGGTGGTCGCCGCCGAGCAGGCGCAAGAGCTTGGTCAGCACGCGGAAATTGATGCCGTGGTTCGGGTTGCGGTCGAGCACGGCGTGCATGGCGCGGTGGACATGCAGCAGCATGCCGTTGTCGCGGCACCATTTGGACAGCGAGTTGTGCGCCGCCCAGCCCAGCGTCAGGTAGTCCGACATGATGATCGGCGTGCCGATCTCCTTGGCGTATTCGGCGCGCTTGTAGACCTCCTCCATCGTCGCGGCGGTCACGTTCATGTAGTGGCCCTTGCGCTCGCCGGTCTCGGCTTCCGACTTCTCGATCGCCTCCTGGCAGAAGTCGAAGCGGTCGCGCCAGCGCATGAAGGGCTGCGAATTGACGTTCTCGTCGTCCTTGGTGAAGTCGAGGCCACCGCGCAGGCACTCATAGACGGCGCGGCCGTAGTTCTTGGCCGACAGGCCGAGCTTCGGCTTGATGGTGCAGCCGAGCAGTGGACGGCCGTACTTGTCCATCTTGTCGCGCTCGACATTGATGCCGTGCGGCGGGCCGAAGCAGGTCTTGACGAACCAGATCGGGAAGCGGACGTCCTCCAGGCGCAGCGAGCGCACCGCCTTGAAACCGAAGACGTTGCCGACGAGCGAGGTGAAGACGTTGACGACGGAGCCTTCCTCGAACAGGTCGGCGGGATAGGCGATGAAGGCGTAGAAGGCGTCGTCGGAGCCGGGCACGTCTTCGATGGCGTAGGCGCGGCCCTTGTAATAGTCGAGATCGGTCAGGAGGTCGGTCCACACCGTGGTCCAGGTGCCAGTCGACGATTCGGCGGCGACGGCGGCGGCGGCTTCCTCGCGCGGCACGCCCGGCTGCGGGATCACCTTGAAGACGGCGAGGACGTCGGTTTCCTTCACCTTGTAGTCCGGTTCCCAATAGGTCGACCGGTATTCCTTCACGCCGGCCTGATAGCTCTTGCTCATCGACAATTCTCCTCTTCCTCCCGCCACCGCGCCATGCGCAGGCGGCGGGACCGCCGGCGGCGATCCGCGCGGAATGTCTTCGGAAACCGGATTAATTGACAGTAAAATGATTTTACGATTTCATTTAACGATCATTTATCGATGGATTGGACGATGTCCCTGCATCACGCGACCCTGCGCCAGCTCAAGGTGTTCGACACGCTGGCGATCCACGGCTCGGTGGTGCGGACCGCCGAGGCGCTGCACCTCACCCCGCCGGCCGTCTCCATCCAGGTCAAGCAGCTGGCGGAAACGGTCGGCCAGCCGCTGGTCGAGCAGATCGGCAAACGGCTGCACCTCACCGCGCACGGCCGGGTGGTGGCGCGCGCCTGCCGCGACATCTTCGGCCGCATCGAAAGCCTCGGGCAGGAACTGGCGGCGCTGCAGGGGCTGGAAAGCGGCTCGCTGTCGGTCGCCATCATCACGACGGCGAGCTATTTCGTGCCGCGCCTGCTCGGCGATTTCTGCGAGGACCATCCGGGTATCGCGGTCGCCATGCATGTGGGCAACCGCGAGACGGTGCTGGAGCGCATGGAACGCAACGAGGACGACCTCTACATTCTCGGCCAGCCGCCGGACAGCGCGCAGATCACGGCCGCGCCCTTTGCGCCGAACCTGCTGGTGGCCGTTGCCTATCCCGGCCACGCGCTGGCGGGCGAGGCGAGAATCAGCCCGAAGCGGCTGGCCCGCGAACCGTTCATCGCGCGCGAACTGGGTTCGGGCACGAGGCGCGCAGCCGAGGAGTTCTACGCGGAATCAGGACTTGTTCCGAGCATCCGCATGGAGCTCGGCAGCAACGAGGCGATCAAGCAGTCGATTGCCGGGCATCTCGGCATTTCCATCCTTTCGGAAAGCACCGTGCGCGGCGAACTTGCGAGCGGCGAACTCGTCAGGCTCGATGTCGAAGGGCTGCCGCTCAGACGGCAATGGTACGCCGCCTGCCCGAAGAACAAGATGCTGTCGCCGGCGGCGAAGGCGTTCCGGGCCTTCCTGGAAAACCGGGCGCAGGTGGAAACCCGAAGCGCAAACGGCACTTGACGGCGTTGGTGTTGCGAGAGGCCGTGAGTGCCTTTGCCTGTCGGTCATTCGATGGCAAGTTGCCGGCAGCACAGGCAGGGTCGACGGCGAATTGACAGGACTTCTCGAGCAACTCGGTTACCGGCACCCTCGCGCCGATGAAATTGCCGCCGCCAGGCAATCGGCTCGCCGCGCCCGTGAAGCGGTCGCGAACGTCATCGTGCCCGCGGCGGTGCTGAGCAGCGTTCCAAGGATTTCCTTTTCGGGAATCATTCCGAGCTCTCCCATCGGCGTGGCGTCCGGCGTTTCAAGTGATCTCGCCGCACAACCGGTCTGGTTCCTGCTGTCACCGACCTGGTCGATCGACGACGCAGAAGTAGTCAGGACCATCCGCGAGCACGCCGTCCAGCATCGCCTCGACAATCCCGGCCACCGTTTCATTTTCATCTGCAACGATCCCGCCGAAGTTGCGCGCCTGCAGGAGAGCGGCGAGGCGGCCTTCCTCTTCAACAAGACGGCGATGGTGAACGAGGGCGTGTTCCGGCCGCTTTGGGGCGTACGCCGCGAGTTCGACGCCATCTACAACGCCCAGCTTGTGGGGTGGAAACGGCACGAATTATCCCTTGGTGTCGGGCGTTGCGGGTTTCTTTTCTACCGCGCTTCGGTTTCGGACAACGAGGCGGCCGAGGAGAAAGCGATCCGCGCCCGCCACGCCGAAGTGGCCCCAGGCCACGTTTTCATCAACGAGGTCGACGCCGCCGGCCGTCCCGTCCGGCTTTCGCCCAGAAAGGTCAACCGGCACCTCAATCGCGCTGCCGTCGGGCTTTGCCTGTCGGTGGTCGAAGGGGCGATGTTCGCCAGCACCGAGTATCTGCTTGCCGGCTTGCCGCTCGTCACGACGCCGAGCCAGGGCGGACGCGATGTTTATTTCGACCCGGAATTCTGTCTGACCGTTCCGCCCGATCCGCGCTCCGTCGCCGAAGCCGTCGCCGCCCTGAAGGCGCGCGCAATTCCCACGGCCCATGTTCGGATGCGGACGCTGGAGCGGCTCGGCAGTGCGCGGAAGCGTTTCCTTGACCTGTTGAACACCATTCTGGTCGAAGCCGGCGAGCCGCCGCGCTTCGGCGCGCCCTGGCCGTTTCGCAAGAAGGTCACGATGGAATGGCAGCCAATGGCCGCCGCGGCCCACCGCTTGGCCCAAGGCGAGGTCGACGGCTTCGAGCCGGCGAATTCGAACCGGCTCGCGGCGCAAGCGGGGCGCTGGGTCCGCCGGCTTGTCCCCGGCGTCCGGTGACATGGCGGCATGGATCTCCCGGACAGACCGCTTTCGCCTTCGAGCGGCGTTCGCGCGGCCATTCGTCCTTTTGGCCGCGCGGTTCCCCCGCATTGGCCTTTTGGGAACGCTCGCCGCGCGGTTGGCGTTTGTCCGCTCGGTCTATGGTGTGCGGATCCTCAACACCCCGGGCGACCGGACGTTTGAACTCTGCGCAACCGGATACGGCCCGTTCGTCGCCGATACCATCGCGGCCTTTCGCGGGTCCTTCGTCTTCCTCGACATCGGTGCGAATCTGGGGCTGTTCAGCCTTCTGGCGGCGCGCAATCCGGATTGCCGGAGGGTCTTCGCGTTTGAACCGATCCCCCGGACGTTCGACGTCCTTCGCCGGAACATCGCGCACAACAGTGCCGATATCGTCCGACCCGTGCGCGGCGCGATCTTTTCATCGGCTGGGCCGACCGTCCCGATGACCTTCCCGCCGACCCACTCGGGAATTTCGAAGGTGACGGACCGTGCTGGCGGGGCAGTCGACGTGCCTGTCATCACAGCGCCGATGCTGGACGAGATCGTCGGAGCACCGCAAACAATCATGGCGAAGATCGATGTCGAGGGGACCGAACCGGAGGTCCTCTCGGTGTTGAAGGCCACCGGATTCTGGCCTTCGATACGGGAAATCATCGTCGAGATCTCCCTGCGCAATCTCGGCGATCGGCGCCGGGGAGAGGTCCTCGGGTTCCTCGCCGCCGAGGGTTTCCGCGAAGCGGCGCGCCGGGGCAGCGACGATCATTATGACGCGCATTTTACCCGTACCTTGCCGGTCAACGCATCGCCTTGGGGGGCTAAATGATTGACCGAAAAGTGCTTTGTTGATATTCGCCGGCGCGATCAAGAATTGGAACGCGCCCTGGCGCGAACGATGCCCCGATGAATTCCCAGTTTTCTCCGACCGCCTATGTGATCAGCGCCCCGGACGTGGTCGCCGAGAATTTCGACGGACAGGTTGTCATCCTCAATCTCGCCAACGGCCACTACTTCAGCCTCGGCGGCATTGCCGGCGAAATCTGGCGCCTCGTCATGGACGGCGTCGGCCTGTCATCGATCGAGGAAAGCGTTGCCGCCCAGCGGCCCGAACTGCGCGCCGGCGCGGTCGCCTTTCTCCAGCGACTCGTCGATCTCGGCCTCATCCGCGCCGAGCAATCGCTTCAGGCGGCGGGCGTTCCCGACGGATTGGAGTGGGGAACGGGCGCGCCGGAGCTCGAGACCTATGACGACCTGGCGGAATTGATTTTCGCCGATCCGATCCATGACGTCGACGAGCAGGCCGGCTGGCCGGTGCCGCGCTCGCCGCAGTGATCTCAGCGCCGGAACCGGTCTCGTTTCGCAACCTCCGCGCCTACGCCCAGGCGCGCATCGAGGCGGCCGTGGCCTATCCGCGGGATCGCCTTCATCACCGGCGTGTCGTCACCCCGGCACTCGAATGTGACGTCTGGTACTCCAGCGCGGCGCTTGCGGATCTTTACGAGGCACGGCTCGTCCGTCGAAATGAACCGTCATCCGGTACTCGACGGCATGTTCGGATTCACCTCCTCGATGCCTCGCTGGGGGATTGGGAATACCCGGCCGTCTGGGAGGAGAACGCCTGGTTTGCGACGCGCGAATTCGACAAGCAGCTCGCGCAAGCCGGCTTGCGCGGGATCTATCACGACGCGCCGTCATGGCAGTTTTTCGACGCCAGTACAGGGATCGGAGTCCATACGCTGCCGCGGCCGGATGCGGTTGCTCCGTGGGAGCCGGGCTCGCCGCTGCGCCTCTTCCTCCATTGGGCCCACGCGGCGGCGGGCATCCGCCTGACGCACGCCGCGACACTCGCCGCCAACGGAAACGGAGCGCTGATCGTGGGTTCCAGCGGCTCGGGCAAGTCGGGAACGACCCTTGCCGGCCTGTTGCACGGCCTCACCAGCGCGGGGGATGATTATGTGCTGCTTGACCTCGGCGAGGCCATCACCGCGCATGCGATCTACCGTGTCTTCAAGCAGGACGCGGAAGGCCTTCGTAGGGCAGGGCTCACGCCAGCCGTGGTCGGCGCCGGCGAACCCAACTGGCACGGGAAATATGAATTCGATGCTGCCCGTCTGGCGCCGCAGGCATTTGTCGAGCGGATGACCGTGCGCGCGGTTCTCATCCCGCAGGTAGCCCACGCGGCGCGGACCCGTTTCGAGCCCGTTCCGGCGGCGCGCGCCGCGCTGGCGCTGGCGCCCTCGGCTGTCTTCCAGCTATCAGGCGACATGGATGAGGGCTTTCGTTTCCTTGCCGAAATCGCAAGAAGACTGCCAGCCTTCCGGGTTCTGCTGTCGGAGAACCCCGCCGAGATCGCCGATTCGATCGGTGCCTTCCTTGAAAGCGAGTCCTGTCGTGCCCGTTAGCGTCATCATGCCGGCCCTGAATGCCGCGCGGTACATTCGGCCGGCGCTCGAATCGCTCCTGCGCGAGCGCGATGCGGTCGATCTCGAGATCATCGTGGTTGACGACGGGTCGACCGACGATACGCGCGAGATCGTCGCCGGCCTCGCCGACGCGTTTCCGCAGGTGCGGCTCCTGCGCAACCCGCGCAAGGGTATCGCGGCGGGTCGCAACACCGGACTTGAGAACCGGCGCAAGGATTGCCGTTTCGTGGCCTTCCTCGATTCCGACGACATCTCCTGCGCCGGGCGTCTTGCCCGCCAGAGGCGCCTGTTGCTCGCCGATCCGGCAATCGACGCCCTGTACGGTCGGGTGCAGATGTTCTCGGTCTTTGATGAAACCACCCTCGGTCCGAAAAGCGGCAGCCCGACGAAGATCATTCGCGGGCCCTATCTGCAGTCGGCAATGTTCCGCTCGCCCGTCATCGACACCGTCGGGCGGTTTGACGAGAGTTTCCGCCAGGGTGACGATACCGACTTCGTATTGCGCCTCGTCGAGTCGGGCGCGCGGCTCGTCCTCGATGACGAGGTCGCCGCCTATTATCGGCGCCACGACGCCAATGTGACGCTCAACACGGACGAGATGCGGCGCGAATTCGTATTGGCGAGCCTCAAATGGGCGGCGCGCAACCGAATCCGCAAGAAAGGCGAACTGCCGGCGGTGTTTTCGGAATTGTTCATGCGCCGCGACGAGATCGAAAAGGATTTCGAAGCGTGAAGCGCTCCTATTCCGTCGTCGTGCCAGCCCACAATGCGGCGTCCACCATTGCCGATGCGATCGCTTCGGTCATGGCGCAGAGCGTTGCGCCTCGCGTCATTCACGTGATCGACGATGGCTCCGACGACGCGACCGCCGAAATCGCGGCCGCCATGGGCGCGCCGGTCAAGGTCCTGCGCAAGGAAAACGGTGGGCCGGGGTCGGCGACGACGGCGGGATTGCGCCTGGTGGAGACCGATTTCGTCGCCACGCTCGACGCCGATGATCTGTGGTTGCCCAGGAAGATGCAGCGTCAAATCGAGATCCTCGCCGCCGATCCCGACCTCTCGGGCATTTTCGCCCTGGCGCGGCTGTTCCACGACGGAGAGAAACCCGATCCGGACGGCGCCAGCCCGGTCAAGCGACTGTGGACGCGGACGACGATGGTCTACCGGACGGACCATGCCCGCGCCATCGGCGACATGGCCGATTTTCCCGGATACATCGGCGAATTCATCGACTGGATCTCGCGCGGACGGGATCTCGGCCATCGTGTTGAAATTGTCGAGGAAGTGCTGGCCATGCGTCGGGTGCGGCCGGGGAGCCTGTCCTATCGCGCCGATGCCGAGCGTCAGAAGGGATATCTCCACGCCGTACGCAACGCGATTGCCCGCAAGCAAGGCGGTCGCGGACCGGAGAACCCATGACCGACGCCGCCATGCGGGCAATCCTGCGCAGTGCCTGGCCCGCGACCTCGATCGACCATCTGCTTCGCGCCGTTGCCTTGCCCGATTCCGCGCAGGCCGTCGACGCCTGGCGCCAATTCGAATCCGCCGCCGATTTCGACGCTCTCACATGGGGGGAGTTCCGCCTTGTCGGCCTGGCCGCCAAGCGCATCGCTGTTCTCGCCCCCGACAGCGTCATGCGACCGCGCATTGCAGGCATCGAGCGATCGCTGTGGTCGCGGAGCCAGTTGGCGATCGGCGAGGCGGGCACCGCGCTTCGGGCGTTGTCAGTCGCCGGCGTGCCGATCATGGCGATCAAGGGCGCCGCCCGCGCTGCGAGCAATGACCCGGCCGCGCGCGGGCGTGTCGTCAATGACATCGACCTTGTCGTGCGCGAACACGATATCGGCCGCGCCTACGACCTGCTCGTCGAGGATGGCTGGACACCGGCGGGAAGCGGCTCGCCGCTTTTCCAGCGCACGCGCCTTGGCACGGTCGTCGGCACCAATCTCGTGCGCGGACGTTTCGGCAACATCGACCTGCACCGCACGGCCTTCCATTCGCCCTTTGACGATCGCGCCGAAGACGACGCCATCTGGAACCGCGCCGCGACAGGGCGGCTCGGCTATGTCGAAGTCCGTATTCCTTCGCCAACCGACACGGTTCTGATCGCGCTCGCCCATGGCGCGCTCGACGCTCACAAAAGCAGCGACTGGCTGATGGACATCGCCTCGGCCACCGATGCGGGCGTCGATTGGGACCTGCTTGTCGACATCGCGCTCCGTCGCCGGCTACAGGCGGCGGCGGCCATCGCGTTGAGCTATGTGGATGATCGGCTGCAGCGACGGGTTCCGCCGCCCGTGCTCCAGCAACTGCAAAGCGCCGCCGCCCGCCATCCGTTGGCATCGCTGGCGATCATCGCCGAAACCCGCCCCAAGGAACGCAGCTCGGCGGTCTTCTGGATCGCGCGTGCGTTCGCCAAGCAGAAACGCCTGTTGCGCCGCGAGCGCAAGTCGGTCTCGCCGCTCGTTTGGGCCTCCCTGCGTCCGGCGCGCGCGGCCTCTCATGGCGATCTGACCTCCGATCATCGTCTCGCGCTGCCGGGCCGAACGCCCGGCGTCCCGTGGCGCGGGCGTATCGACGTGACACTCGCCGTCGAATGTCCCCGCACGTGGCGTCGTATCGACTTCGAGGTCAACGCCGGAAGTCGCCACCTGTTGCGCCTGAGGGCACTGGTCAGAGGGGGCAGGCGGCACATCGTGCCGCTGCGTTTCAGCTTCGACCTGTCGTTGGGCGGTGGCGATCCCGATCCGGTCCTGGTCGCGGTGCCCTCGCGCAGCTTCAACACCGATGCGCCAGAGGAAACGGTCGCGCGCTATGCCGCCGTGCGCTTCGGCCTGAGCGATTTGCGCGCCGCACGATCCCGGTGATGGGCCGGATCGGGCGAGGCGGTCTCAGAGCACGCCGCCGTCGACGATCAGCACCTGCGCCGTGACCATGCCGGCGGCCGCAGATGCCAGGAACAGGCACGAACCGACGATGTCGTCCGGCTGCATCGGGCGCTTGAGGCACTGTTGGGCGATCTTGGCGTCGAGCGCCGGCTTGGTCACCCAGAGGCGGCGCTGGCGTTCGGTCATCACCCAGCCCGGCGCGATGGCGTTGATGCGGATATTGTCGCGCCCCAATTTCCCGGCAAGGCCCTTGGTCAGGCCGATGACGCCGGCCTTCGCTGCCGAATAGGCGGGAAGCCCGCCGACATTGAGCATGAAGCAGGTCGAAGTGAAATTGATGATACCGCCGCCGCCGGCGGCCCTCATGCCCGGGGTGACCGCCTGGATCGCGAAGAAAAACGGCCGCAGATTGATGGCGATCGTGTTATCCCAATAGTCCTCGGTGACGGCTTCCAGCTCGCGCCGGTCGTCCCAGGCCGCATTGTTGACGAGTGTGGTGACGGGGCCATGCGCGTTCGCAGCGGTCGTGACCGCTTTGCGAACGGCCTTCACATCGCGCAAATCCGCCTGGATGAACAATGGTGGATGCGCACAGCGCGGCTTCAACCCCTCGACAAGCGCGCGGCTGGCGCGGGTGTCGATGTCAATGAATGCGACTTTTGCGCCCTGGAGCGCAAAGCCCTCGGTCAGCGCAGCGCCAATGCCTGACCCGCCGCCGGTGATCAGCACCGACGCGTCCCTGAATTCGCCGTAGGTCGGCATGCTTTCCGTCCCGCTGGAAAGAATTCCGATCAGCCCCGTCACCTGCTTTAGACGCGAACCGTAAACAATGACCGAACGGACAAGCCTTCCGATCCATCGGGAAACGGTTGTCCGAAGGTTTGCGGACCGGACTCCGAAACGCGGATTTGCGGTTCCGCAGGGAGAAAAGCCGGGATAAGGTCGACGTGGGGCTCTTGGCGGGAGCGGCGGTAACTCGGTGAAAAGTCTTGATCGTAAACGGGTCCTCGTCACGGGTGGCGCGGGATTTCTGGGATCGCATTTGTGCGAGCGGCTGCTGCGCGACGGAAAACGCGTCCTGTGCGTCGACAATCTCTACAGCGGCGTAAAAGAGAATATCGCCCATCTGCTCGACCATTCGGACTTCGAGTTTCTCCGCCACGATGTGACGTTCCCGCTGTTTGTCGATGTCGACGAGATCTACAATCTCGCTTGCCCGGCATCGCCGGTCCATTACCAGCGCGACCCCGTCCAGACGACGAAGACGAGCGTCCACGGCGCTATCCACATGCTCGGGCTTGCGCGGCGCACCGGCGCCCGCATCCTCCAGGCATCGACCAGCGAGGTCTATGGCGACCCGGAGGTTCACCCGCAGACCGAGGCCTATTGGGGACGGGTCAACCCGATCGGCATTCGCTCCTGTTACGATGAAGGCAAGCGCTGCGCCGAGACGCTGTTCTTCGACTACCACCGCCAGCATGGCCTGGAGATCAAGGTGGTGCGCATCTTCAACACCTATGGTCCGCGCATGCATCCGGACGACGGGCGCGTGGTCAGCAATTTCATCGTCCAGGCGCTGCGCGGCGAGGACCTGACGGTTTACGGCGACGGCAGCCAGACGCGCAGCTTCTGCTATGTCGACGATCTGATCGACGCCATGGTGCGCATGATGGAGACCGCGCCCGCGGTGACCGGGCCCGTCAATCTCGGTAATCCGGCGGAATTCTCCATCGCCGACCTCGCCGCCAAGGTGCTTTCGATCGTCGGCGGGCCGTCAAGGATCGTTCGCAAACCGCTGCCCGGCGACGATCCACGCCAGCGCCAGCCGGACATCGATCTGGCCCGCTCGCTTCTGGGCTGGTCGCCATCGGTCGATCTCGATACTGGCTTGGACCGCACAGTCGCGTATTTCCGGAGTTTGCTGTCCTGTTGATGTCGGTCGGAGCGTTCTTGCACCGCTTTTCGACAGCCCGGAACCTATGGCGATGGCACGCAAACAGGAAATCGAACGCGCAATTGCGGGCGAGGGGATCCTATCTCTGATTGCGTTGCCGGTGGCGAATCGCCCGCCAAAGTGAGCTCGACGATTCGTGGGCCTGTGGATTCTGCACTAAGCTATTGTTTTAATGTTATTTACCTCCGGTAAACGCCATTTTCGCTGCCGAATTTCTGGGTCGTCCTCATCCCCAGGTACCCTTGTGTATTGGGCCGCACGCGCCCTCCCGACGCTCGAAAAATCGGTCGAAGGGCGCTTTCCCGGGCTGGTCATGGTTAGCGAACCATAAAAAAACCGGCGGCCGGGCGTCCAAAACGTGGCAATTATGCAACAACGCTGAACGAAGCAGCCCGCAACCGGTTTCCAATGCGATTTGGCGATTGAAGCGGCCGGGCGCTTTTGTCATTACGGTGGCGAAGAAGGGGCGCCGAGCGCATCATCTTCATCATTGGGGATGGGATGGGACACTGTCCTTCAGAATAGCCCCGGACCCGTTCGAAACTTTGACTGGAGGTCAGAAAATGAACATCAAGAGCCTTCTCATCGGCTCGGCTGCGGCTCTCGCCACGGTTTCCGGCGCCTACGCCGCCGACGCCGTCGTTGCCGCTGAACCGGAACCCATGGAATACGTCCGCGTCTGCGACGCGTACGGCGCTGGTTTCTTCTACATCCCCGGCACCGAGACCTGCTTGGCCATTGGCGGCTACGTCTGGTATCAGGTTGGTACATCGAACTACGACAGCACCAATCTCGGCAATGACTCCGGTACCGAACACGGTATTGGCTATACTGCGGTCGGGACTGGCTGGCACAAGAACATCCGCGCTCGCGTGAACTTCGACGCCCGTACGGAAACCGAGTGGGGCACGCTGCGCTCCTACATCCGGCTTCAGGCAGGGTGGAACGGTGTTGGCGATGGTGCGGTTGGTGTCGATCAGGCGTACATCCAGCTCGGCGGCCTCGATCTCGGCTACTCCGAATCGTTCTGGGTCGACGACCACATCTCCGGCGCGATGAACTACGGCTCGCATTCCTGGTCCGGCCTGTCCTACGGCTACCAGCAGCGCGCCCGTATCGGCTATCGCTTCAAGGGCGGCAACGGCTTCTTCGGCGTGATCGCCCTTGAAGACGACAACCTGACCGGCAATGGCTATCTTCCGGACGTTGTTGCGAAGGTCGGCGTCCAGCAGGATTGGGGCTGGGTCGCAGCGGCTGTCGCCTACGACGAGTCGGCGGCGTCCTGGGCCGGCAAGCTCGGCGCGCAGATCAACATTCCGAACATGCCGGGCTCTTCGTTCCGCGTGATCGGCATGTATTCGAGCAGCGGCGGGGCTCTTGCTGCCAAGAATGCCTACGGATTTGCGCCGTGGCAGCCGAACATCACCCATGCTGACTGGTCGGTGATTGCATCGTACAATCAGCAGTTCAACGAAAAGTTCGGCGCTTCGGTCGGCTTCCAGTACTGGGGCGGTATTGACTCACTCGGGGTACAGGACTTTACGGGGTGGGAAGCTGAACTCTCCGGTGTCTATATGGCGACGCCAAACCTCGAACTGCGCGGCGAAGTCGCCTACCGTCACCTCAACGTTGCGGGCACGAACGACGGCGTTTCCGGTTATCTGCGCGTCACCCGCTACTTCTGATCCTTTCCGGATCGGTTGAAGGAAAACCCGGCCGAAAGGCCGGGTTTTTCTTGTTCTGGACCCGCAATCGCCGCTGATTCGGACGCACCCGACCGTCTTCAGTCCACGGTGGCGAGGAAGGCGGCGATTTTTGCGGGCAAATTGCCGGTTTCGAGCAGCGGTGCGTGACCTTGCCCGTCGACGACGACGGAGGTGAAACGCGGATGGCGTTGCGCCATGTCGTCGAGGGTCGCGGCCGAGAGCAGGCGCGAATTGGCGCCGCGAATGGCCATGACGGGAATGTCGCGCAACCCCTCGAATTGCGGCCATAATTCCGGAAGCGGTTGCGAAAGATCGACCGCGGCGACGGTCTTTGTAAGCGCCGGATCGAAATCGGGTACCGGGCGGCCGCCCTTCTCCTTGTAGATCGCACGGGTCATGCGCAGCCAATCGGCATCCGCCAGCGCCGTGAAGGCTTCGTCATTGGCGGCTTTCACGATTGCCGCCGCCTCGGACCAGTCAGCCGGCTTCGGCATGCGCGTCAGATAAGCACGGATCTGCGCCAGTCCTTCGGCCTCGATCCGCGGTCCGACATCGTTGAGGATTGCGGCGCGAAGCAGGGCCGGGCGCATCGCGGCGAGGATCATGATGATTAGCCCGCCGCGCGACGTGCCGACAAAAGCCGCTTGCGCGATGTCGAGCGCGGCCAAGCCGGCGAGCACGTCCCCGGTCTCCACCACGGGGTCGTAGGTTTTCCACTCCGGCGCCCATGCCGACTCGCCACGGCCTCGATAGTCGAAAACCACGACGGGTCGCGGACGCGCCGGATCGCGTGACAGGAGCAGTGCCAGTTCGTGGAAGTCGCGCGCGTTGCGCGTCAGTCCCGGCAGGCAGACGACGGGCAACCCCTTGGTCGCGCGGCCATAAACACGCGCATGGAGCCGCAATCCGTCCTGCGACGTGTAGTGGAAATCCTCAAACCCTTCGGTCATGGCTATCCTCCGGGATTGACGATAGGGCGCGCCGACCGGCGGCGGCAAGGGCCAACAGGTTCGGGAAGGCGGACATTGCCGGCACGAGGGCTTCGCCGCCAAGGAAATTCGCGAGGCGACAAGCCTTGCGGCGCCGGAGCCGCAAGATTATGGTGCGCCGCCTTCCGGCCCGCTTCCGGGCCTGGTTTCTGGAGTTTCCGTCGTCATGTTCTCAGGCTCGATCCCCGCTCTCGTCACGCCGTTCAAGGCCGACGGAAGCTTCGACGAGAAAGCGTTCGAGAGCTTCGTCGACTGGCAGATCGCCGAAGGATCGAACGGTCTGGTGCCGGTTGGCACCACCGGCGAATCGCCGACGCTCAGCCATGCCGAACATGGTCGGGTGGTGGAGGTGTGCGTCGCGGTCGCCAAGGGGCGCGTGCCGGTGATCGCCGGCGCCGGATCGAACAACACGGTCGAGGCGATCGCGCTCGCGCAGCACGCGGAAAAGGCGGGCGCCGACGCGGTGCTCGTCGTCACGCCCTATTACAATAAGCCGAACCAGCGCGGCCTCTACGAGCATTTCGCGGCGATCGCACGCGCCACGAAGCTGCCGATCGTCATCTACAACATCCCGCCGCGTTCGGTGATCGACATGACGCCGGAGACGATGGGCCGCTTGGCGCATGATTTCGACAATATCGTCGGCGTCAAGGATGCGACCGGCAAGATCGAGCGCGTCTCGGAGCAGCGGGCGAGCTGTGGCAAGGATTTCGTCCAGCTTTCCGGCGAGGATGCCACGGCGCTCGGCTTCAACGCCCACGGCGGAGTCGGGTGCATTTCGGTCACGGCCAACGTGGCGCCGCGCCTCTGCGCCGAATTCCAGGACGCGATGGCGGCGGGAGATTGGGCCAAGGCGCTGGACTATCAGGATCTTTTGATGCCGTTGCATCAGGCGATCTTCACCGAGGCCGGTGTTTCAGGGACCAAGTACGCGCTGTCGAAGTTCGGCCGCGTGGAAAATCGCCTGCGTTTGCCGATGGTACCGGTCGAAGCGTCTTCGGCCGCCCGTATCGACGCGGCGCTCGCTCGCGTCGGACTTGTCAACTGAGCCGGATAGCCCTCACGAGATCGCATGGCTTCCGACGATAAGGACAAGCGCGGCCGTACCGTCGCCGAAAACCGCAAGGCGCGCTTCAATTACGAGGTGATCGACACGCTCGAGACCGGGCTGGCGCTGACCGGCACGGAGGTCAAGTCGCTGCGTACCGGCCAGGCCAATATCGCCGAATCCTACGCCTCGATGGAAGGCGGCGAGCTCTGGCTGATCAATTCCTGGGTGCCCGAATATCTGCAGGGCAATCGCTTCAACCATGAGCCGCGGCGGCGCCGAAAATTGTTGGTGCAGAAGAAGGAACTTGCGCGCTTCGCCAAGGCGGTGGAGCGCGAGGGCATGACGCTCGTCCCGCTGAAGATCTACTTCAATGATCGCGGCCGGGCGAAGCTGCTGCTGGCCGTCGCGCGCGGAAAGAAACTGCACGACAAGCGCGAGACCGAGAAGTCGCGCGACTGGGATCGCCAGCGCTCGCGCTTGCTGCGCGACCGCGGGTGACGGTCGAAAAAGGCCCGATGATCCCGCTTGACACATGAAAAGGTATTCATATATAGAAACGACAACGCCGGACGAACCGGCCCTGATGTAACATCCTTACGAGGGAGCTTCCCATGAACTTCGCCGCCCTGTTCAATCGCGGTTATGCGCCCATGCCCGAAGGCGTTGTCAGCCATGAGGAGATGGTCGAGGCCGTGAACACGCGCACCGCCACCATCGTCGATGTGCGCGAGGCCCATGAGTTCCGTTCCGGCGCGATCGAAGGCGCGATCAACGTGCCGATGTCCGCCTTCAATCCCGGCGCCATCCCCGCCAACAAGCCGGTCATCGTCTATTGCCTGTCGGGCGCGCGCTCGTCCATGGCCAAGCAGATCCTTGAGGCCAATGGCTTCACCGACGTGAAGAACTATCGCTCCGGTATCGGCGTGTGGCGCATGCAGGGTGGCGCGCTGGTCTGAATCTAGTCTTTCAATGAATTGGCTATGTCGTTAAAAACATTGACGAACATGGCCTCGGTCAACCGGCCGGTATTGGTGTTGTAGCGCGAGCAGTGATAGCTCGAGAACAGCGCCAGCCGGCCGGCTTGCGTTTTCGCCCCATGCGCGAAGGGGTAGTCGGCGACGCGCCGGCCAAGCGTACGCACTGTCGATTGATGGGCGATCTGGCCAAGCGTCAGGATCGCCGACAGGTTCGTGAAGCGTTCGATCGTGGCGCTCAGGAATGGCCGGCAGGCATTGATCTCCGCGCCTTCCGGCTTGTTCTCCGGCGGCACGCAGCGCACGGCGTTGGTGATGGCCGTGCCGATGAGCCGGACGCCGTCGCCGGGGTGCGCCTGATAGACGCCTTCGGCGAAACCGAAGCGGATCAAGGTCCGGTAGAGCAGGTCGCCGGCGAAATCGCCGGTAAAGGGGCGCCCGGTCCGGTTGGCGCCCCGAAGCCCCGGAGCCAGGCCGACGATCAGCAACCGGACCTGCTCATCGGGCGCGGCGAAGGTCGCCACCGGCGCATTGTGCCACTCAGGCTCCCGTGCCCTCCAATCGCCGATGAAAGCGTGGAGGCGAGGGCACCGGGCACAATCGCGATCGGGCTCGGCCAGTCCGGCCATCATTCGTCGTCTTCGACCGCCGGTTCGGGGCGACGCGGCGGACGCTCCGACGGATCGCGTCCGATTTCGCCGCACAAGGCCACGAGGTCCATGAAATTGTCGGCCTGGCGGCGCAGATCGTCGGAAATCATCGGCGGCTGCGTCGACATGGTGGAGACGACGGAAACCTTTCGACCGCGGCGCTGCAACGCCTCCACCAGCGAGCGGAAATCGCCGTCGCCGGAGAAGATCACGTAGTGGTCGACGACATCGGCCAGCTCCATCGCGTCGATGGCGAGCTCGATATCCATGTTGCCCTTGATCTTGCGCCGGCCGGTGGCATCGGTGAATTCCTTGGCCGGTTTGGTGACGACCTTGTAGCCGTTGTAGTCGAGCCAGTCGATCAGCGGGCGGATGGAGGAGTACTCCTGATCCTCCACCAAGGCCGTGTAGTAGTAGGCGCGCAGCAGGTAGCCGCGCTTCTGGAACGCAGCCAGCAACTTGCGGTAATCAATATCGAATCCGAGCGACTTGGAGGTCGCATAGAGGTTGGCGCCGTCGATGAAGAGCGCGATTTTTTCGCGAGGGTCGAACATCCGCAATGCCTTTCTTTGAAATGGATGAATCGAATGCTCGATAGGTAGCGACGCCCCCTTGCTTTCGCAAGCACGCGGGAATTGCGCACGCGTATGGATTTTTCTTGTTTTTACCGACGGCAACGGCTAAGAGCCCACCTCAATCCCGAAAGCCCGTTGTTTTTCAAGAGGCATGCCATGGCTCGCGTCACCGTCGAGGATTGCGTCGACAAGGTACCCAACCGTTTTGATCTCGTCCTTCTGGCCAGCCATCGTGCCCGCCAGGTGTCCCAGGGCGGGCAGATCACCATCGATCGCGACAACGACAAGAATCCGGTCGTAGCGCTGCGCGAGATCGCCGAGGAGACGCTTTCTCCCGGCGATTTGCGCGAAGACCTGATCCACTCGCTGCAGAAGCATGTCGAAGTCGACGAGCCGGAAGCGCCTGTTGCCCAGATCGCCGGCGAGGCCGCGAGCGTTGTGGAAGAGGACGAGGCCGACGACAACATCGCCTTCGACCGCATGTCCGAGGAAGAGCTCCTGGCCGGCATCGAAGGCCTGGTGGCGCCGGAGAAGAACGACGACTTCTGATCGCGGGCCAATCCGCCCCTTTCGCGGCCGCCGGGCCGCCGCTATCCTGATACGGGCGTCGCTTGACTGCGGCGCCCGATTTCTTTCGATGCGGCAAGGGAACCGGCGCCGATGATGCGGCACTACGAGCTGATCGAGCGCGTCCAGCGCTACAAGCCGGACGTGAACGAGGCGCTGCTCAACAAGGCCTATGTCTACGCCATGAAGAAGCACGGCGACCAGCGCCGCGCATCGGGCGATCCCTATTTCTCCCATCCCATCGAAGTCGCGGCCATTCTCGCCGACATGCGCCTCGATGAATCGACCATCGCGGCGGCGCTGCTGCACGACACGATCGAGGACACCACCGCCACGCGCGAGGAAATCGATACGATGTTCGGCGCCGACATCGGTGCGCTCGTCGATGGCCTGACCAAGCTCAAGCGCCTCGACCTCGTGTCGAAAAAGGCCGAGCAGGCGGAAAACCTGCGCAAGCTGCTGCTTGCCATCGCCGATGACGTCCGCGTCCTGCTCGTCAAGCTCGCCGATCGGCTGCACAACATGCGAACGCTCGGCCACGTGCCGGAAGCCAAGCGCCTGCGCATCGCCGAGGAGACCATGGACATCTATGCGCCGCTCGCCGGTCGCATGGGCATGCAGGACATGCGCGAGGAGCTGGAGGAAATCGCCTTCAGCTACATCAATCCCGCCGCCCACCGGACGGTGACGGAGCGCCTGGAAGATACCGTCCAGCGCAACCAGGGGGTCATTGCCGAGATCGAGAAGGCGCTGATGGCGCTTTTCGACAAGTACAAGCTGCGCGCCCTGGTCAAGAGCCGCCGCAAGAAGGCCTGGTCGGTCTTCCGCAAGATGGAAACGAAGGGTCTGTCCTTCGAGCAATTGTCCGACATTTTCGGCTTTCGCGTCGTCGTTGAGTCCACGGATGACTGTTATCGGGCGCTCGGGGCGATCCATACGACATGGCCTATGGTGCCCGGCCGCTTCAAGGACTACGTCTCGACCCCAAAGCAGAACGACTACCGCTCGCTCCACACCACCATTGTCGGGCCGTCGCGCCAGCGCGTCGAGTTGCAGATCCGTACCTTCGAGATGGATTCCATCGCCGAATACGGCGTTGCGGCGCATTCGATCTACAAGGACGCCAGCCACGACACGAGCCTCGCCAACGGCCACAACCTGTCGAAGGATACCAATGCCTATGGCTGGCTGAGGCGCACCATCGCCCAGCTTGCCGAAGGCGACAGCCCCGAGGATTTTCTCGAAAACACCAAGCTGGAGCTGTTCCAGGACCAGGTGTTCTGCTTCACCCCGAAGGGCCTGCTGATCGCTTTGCCGCGTGGCGCGACGCCCATCGACTTCGCCTATGCGGTGCACACGGGAATCGGCGATACCTGCGTCGGCGCCAAGATCAACGGCCGTGTCATGCCCGTGATCACCGAGCTGAAAAACGGCGACGAGGTGGAAATCATCACGTCGAAGGCGCAGGTTCCGCCCGCCGCCTGGGAATCGATGGTCGTCACCGGCAAGGCGCGCGCAGCCATCCGCCGCGCCACCCGCAACGCGATCCGCAAGCAGTATTCGGGGCTCGGCGAGCGCATTCTCGAGCGCGCCTTCGAGCGGGTTGCAAAGACCTTTTCGCGCGACCTGCTCAAGCCTGTGCTGCCGCGCCTGGCGCGCAAGGAGGTCGAGGACGTGCTGGCCTCCGTCGGGCGCGGCGAACTGGAATCGACCACGGTACTCAAGGCGGTCTATCCCGATTTCAAGGAAGAGCGCGCTTCGGGGACGACGGGCAAGGTCCGCGAGGAGGGCTGGTTCAACCTGCGCAATGCCGCCGGTATGATCTTCCGCGTGCCTGGCCTCGGTTCGCGCCGCGAGAAGGAAGAAGACAAGGTCGGGCAGGCGGTGCCGATCCGCGGTGTGCAGGGCGAACTGCCCGTCCGGTTCGCGCCTGAAGGCGCGGTTCCTGGCGACCGGATCGTCGGCATCATCCAGCCGGGCAGCGGCGTGACGATCTATCCCATCCAGTCGCCGGCGCTGGCCGCCTTCGACGACCAGCCCGAGCGCTGGATCGACGTTCGCTGGGACATCGACGAAAAGACTCGCGAGCGCTTTCCCGCCCGCATATCGGTCACCGCGATCAACGAGCCCGGATCGCTCGCCCTCATCGCCGGCGTCGTCGCCGCCAACGACGCCAACATCCACACCTTGTCGATGGCACGCACGGCCCATGACTTCACCGAGATGTTCATCGATCTCGAGGTTTGGGATTTGAAGCATCTCAACCGCTTGCTTTCGCAGCTCAAAATCGAGAAGAGCGTCTCCGAGGCGAAACGGGTCAACGGGTGAGGCAGACATGGACGTGAACGAGGTGCTGGGTGTTTTCCGCGAGGCGGGAGCGATCCTCGAGGGTCACTTCATCCTGACTTCGGGGCTCAGAAGCCCGGTATTCCTCCAGAAGGCCCGGGTCTTCATGCATCCGGACAAGACGGAGAAATTGTGCCGGGCCCTTGCCGGACAGATCGCCGCGAAGGTTCCCGGCCCGATCGATTACCTGGTCGGTCCCGCGGTCGGCGGCCTGATCCCCGCCTACGAGACCGCCCGTCATCTTCATGTCCCGGCGATCTGGGTGGAGCGCGAGGGCGGCGAGTTCCGCCTGCGCCGCTTCGAGATCGCGCCCGGCGCGCGCGTCGTCATCGTCGAGGATATCGTGACCACCGGGTTGTCGATCCGAGAGACGGTGGATTGCATGCGCCGGCTCGGCGCCGAGGTCGTTGCCGCCGCCTGCATCATCGACCGCTCGGCCGGCAAGGCCGATGTCGGAGTGCCGCTTGTGGCGCTCGCCCAATACGAAGTCCCGGCCTACCCCGCCGACGCATTGCCGCCGGAACTCGCCGCCATTCCGCCGGTCAAGCCGGGAAGCCGCAACATCTGATCATTGCCGCCATCGCCCTGTGCGATTATATGCGCGGCTTGAAGCGCGGTGGCGAATGCTGTTCCAGCGAAGACAACCGGAAAGTGCGTGGCAAAAGATGCGCGTGGCTGTTTGGCCGCGCAGTTCCTATGCGCGATCGCTGCGTTATGTGGTCAAACGTATTCTTCGGCTGCGCGCCACGCCGCACGCCATCGCCATTGGCGTGGCCGCCGGCGTGTTTTCCGCCTTCAATCCGTTCCTGGGGTTGCACACGCTGATGGCCATGGCGCTGGCCTGGGCCATCTCCGGCAACATGATCGCCGCCGCGATCTCCACCTGGTTCGGTAACCCGCTGACATACCCGTTCATCTGGGCCGGGACATGGGAGATCGGCGAACTTATCCTCCGGGGCGGCGTGCCGTCATCCATGCCGCGTCTGGCGCATGGGTCCATGTCGTTCGAGCGTTTGGGTGAATTGTGGAACCCGCTGGTCATGCCGATGCTTGTCGGATCGGTTCCGGCGGGAATCGTGGCGGGTTTCGCGGCCTACTGGCTGGCGCGTCAGGCAACGACTGCGTTCGCCAATCGTCGCGCCCACCGCCTTGCCGAGGCCCGCGCACGATGGGAGGCGCAAGCGTGATCATTGGCATCGGTTCGGACCTGATCGATATCCGTCGTGTCGAAAAAACCCTGGAACGCCACGGCGAGCGCTTCATCGCCCGCGTCTTCACCGAAACGGAGAAACGCAAATCGGAAGGCCGCCGCCTGCGTGCCGCGTCCTATGCCAAGCGTTTCGCCGCCAAGGAAGCTTGCGCCAAGGCGCTGGGTACCGGGCTTTCGCGCGGGGTGTTCTGGCGCGACATGGGCGTGGTCAATCTGCCCGGTGGCAAGCCGACCATGCAGCTGACCGGCGGTGCGGCGGCGCGCCTCGCGCAGATGCTCCCGCCCGGCCACCGCGCCGTCGTGCACCTAACCATTACCGATGACTTTCCGCTGGCGCAGGCCTTCGTCATCATCGAGGCGGTTCCTGGGAACTGAAGACCCGGCCGTTGTGGCCGCCGTTGCCCCGCCCGAGACGAACGGCTAAGAGGGGCGCCGAACGGAGAGACGACAAGCGTGTCTGAAAATACGGGTAAGGTCGAGAAAAAAGGCGGCGTCGGCGAAACCATCAGCGTCATCGTCCAGGCGCTGCTGATTGCCATCGTCATCCGGACATTGCTGTTCCAGCCTTTCTCGATTCCCTCCGGATCGATGCGCCCGACGCTGCTCGAGGGCGACTATCTGTTCGTGACCAAATGGGCCTACGGCTATTCACGCCACTCGATGCCGTTCTCGCCGAACCTCTTTTCAGGCCGCATTTTCTTCTCCGAACCCAATCGCGGCGATGTCGTCGTGTTCAAGTTCCCGCCCAATCCTTCGGTCGACTACATCAAGCGGTTGATCGGCCTGCCGGGTGACAGGATCCAGGTGAAGGACGGCGTGCTGTACATCAACGACGTCGCGGTTCCGCGCGAAAAGGTCGGCCAGATCGACAATCCCGACATCACCGAGGTAAACCGGCCGGTCGATGTCTACCGGGAAACCCTTCCTAACGGCGTGTCCTATGACACGCTGGACATCGATCCCAATTCGATCGGCGACAATACGCGTGAATTCACCGTTCCCGCCGGCCATTATTTCATGATGGGCGACAACCGCGACAATTCCTCCGACAGCCGGTTCAATGTCGGGAATGTCCCGGTGGAAAACCTGGTCGGCCGCGCGAACTACATCTTCTTCTCCATCGCCGGCGGAGCAAGCCCGTTGGAGATCTGGCGCTGGCCATCCGAGTTGCGCCTCGACCGCTTCTTCAACCGGGCCTATTGAGGCCGACGTGGCCAAGCGTTCCGGACTGGATCGGGCCGCGGCGGCGCTGGCCGAACGCACCGGCCATGTCTTCGCCGATCGCGATCGCCTCGCACGGGCCCTGACGCACCCGTCGGCGCGCGGCGAAACCGGCGCGGACTACGAGCGGCTCGAATTCCTCGGTGATCGCGTCCTTGGCCTCGTCGTTGCCGATCTGCTTTTACGCCGCCACCCCGATGCCGCCGAGGGCGAGTTGGCGCTCAGGTTCAACGCCTTGGTCAACGCCGAGACGCTGGCCGGGATCTCGGACGAAATCGGATTGGCGGAGTTCGTGCGCACCGGTTCCGAAATCTCCGTCGCTTCGGCCAAGCGGCTGAAAAATCTTCGAGCCGACACGCTCGAGGCGCTGATCGCCGCGATCTATCTCGATGGCGGACTCGAATCGGCGTGGCGCTTCGTCGAACGCTATTGGAGCCATCGCGCCGATGCCGGGCTTCCGGCCAGGCAGGATTCCAAGACCGCATTGCAGGAATGGGCTCATCGCGTCGATGGAGCCACGCCGGTCTATGAGATCACCGGTCGCGAGGGACCCGACCATGCACCGCTGTTCCGCGTGCGCGTGAGCGTCGGCTCGCGTCAGCCAGTGGAAGGCGAGGGCGGTTCGCGCCGCGCGGCCGAGCAAGCCGCCGCCGCAGCGATGCTGGCCCGTGACAGGGGCGAGGAAAACGGATGAACGAAACCGCGAATGCCACCCGCGCCGGGTTTGTCGCCCTCATCGGAGCGCCGAACGCCGGCAAGTCGACCCTCGTCAACCGGCTGGTCGGCACCAAGGTGTCGATCGTCAGCCACAAGGTGCAGACGACGCGCGCGCTTGTGCGCGGCATCGCGCTGAAAGGCCAGGCGCAGATCGTCCTCGTCGACACGCCCGGCATCTTCCGCCCCAAGCGTCGCCTCGATCGCGCCATGGTGTCGACCGCCTGGGGCGGCGCCAAGGATGCCGACATCGTCCTGATTCTCATTGACGCCGAGCGCGGCCTGACCGGCGAGGCGGACGAGCTGGTTCGTGCCGCCGCCGCGATCAGGCATCCCAAAGCGCTGGTGCTCAACAAGATCGACCGCGTGCGCCCCGAGGCATTGCTGAAGCTGACGGCCGAGATCAACGCCGCCGTCGCCTTCGAACGCACCTTCATGATCTCCGCCCTCAACGGGTCGGGCTGCGACGACCTGCTCGAATGGCTGGCTGTTGCCGTTCCCGAAGGTCCCTGGTTCTATCCCGAAGACCAGATTTCAGACCTGCCGATGCGCCAGCTCGCAGCCGAGATCACGCGCGAAAAGATCTATCTGCGCCTGCATCAGGAACTCCCCTACGCCGCCCATGTTGAGACCGAGGAATGGGAGGAAAAGAAGGACGGGTCGGTGCGCATCCGCCAGGTGATCTTCGTCGAGCGCGAGAGCCAACGTTCCATCGTGCTCGGCAAGGGCGGCCAGACGATCAAGGCCATCGGCGAGGCGTCCCGTAAGGACATCGCCGGTATCATGGAGCAGCCGGTGCACCTGTTCCTGTTCGTCAAGGTGCGCGAGAATTGGGGCGACGACCCCGAGCGCTACCGGGCGATGGGGCTTGAATTCCCCACCTGACCTGTCAAGGCTAGCGTCATGGAGTGGCGCGACGAAGGAATCATCCTCGGCGCTCGCAGGCATGGCGAGACATCGGCCATCCTCGAGGTCATGACCCGCGCGCATGGCCGCCACCTTGGCTTGGTGCGTGGCGGGCGTTCGCGCCGCATGCTGCCCGTTCTTCAGCCCGGCAACAGGGTCGAGGTCGGCTGGCGTGCCCGCCTCGACGAGCACCTCGGCAATTTCACCGTCGAACCGCTGACGCTTGCCGCCGGCCGCATCATGGAGAGCGCCTGCGCCGTCTTCGGCATACAGACGCTCGGCGCACATTTGCGCCTGCTGCCCGAACGCGATTCCCATCCGCGTCTGCACGAGGCGCTCGGCGTCGTCATCGACCATCTCGGCGAGCCGCTGCTGGCTGCGGAGCTGATGGTCCGTTTCGAGCTGTTGGTCCTGGAGGAACTGGGCTTCGGTCTCGACCTGAGCGAGTGCGCGGCAACCGGCGCGCGCGAAAGCCTCGTCTGGGTTTCGCCCAAGACCGGCAGGGCGGTCTCGCGCGATGCCGGCGCGCCGTGGGCGGACAGGCTGCTGCCGCTGCCGGCCTTTCTGGATCTGGCGTCGGGATTGCGGGCCGATGCCGGCGCCGTTGCCGATGCCTTCCGCCTGTCGGGGCATTTTCTCGCCCGCCATGTCTGGGAAGCGCGCGGCATTGGCGAACCCCAGGCGCGCGGCGCGTTCCTCAACGCGGTGCTGCGCGGCGCGGATCGGGGCGAGGGGGCTGACGCGGCATGAGCGCGGCCGAGTTCTTTCCGGGCTACGAGGTGCCAGGTGTCGGCACCGTGCCGCTGGCCGATCTCGAGCGGTTTTCCGGCCTGGAGATCCTCCAGCGTATCATCGATCGTGCCTATCCGGGTCCTCCGATTGGCCAGCGCCTGAATTTCGGCATCACCGAAGCCGAACCGGGTCGCGCCGTATTTCGTGGCCTGCCGGGCGATCGTCACCTCAATCCGCTCGGCGGCGTGCATGGCGGCTGGACGGCGACGATCATGGATTCCGCCATGGCCTGCGCCGTGCAGACGCTGCTGGAAAAAGGCGAAGCCTACACCACGGCCGAATTCAAGGTGAACCTGATCCGCCCGGTGACATCGCGCACCGGCGAAGTCGTCTGCGAGGGCACGATTGTCCATCGCGGCCGCACCACGGCCGTGTCCGAAGGCCGCCTGTTCGACAAGGACGGCAAGCTGCTCGCCTTTGGCACCGAGACCTGTTCGATCTTTCCGTTGGCGCAATTGATGCAACGACAGCCGTGAGGCGTCGGGGGAGGCTGAATGTTCTTCTACGGCACGGAATGGTTTGTCATCCGCACCCTTGTGGTCGTCGCCCTTGTCGTCGTTGTGTGGCGGCAGAACAAGCGCCTTAAGGCTGCCGAATTCGAACTCGCCGGCCTGCGCGAACTGTTCCTGTCGCTGCGTTCCCGGTTGGAGGAAGGCGCCGCGATGCCGAAGGCGGTGCCGACGGAGGCAGCCACATTGCCGCAGAAAGACGCGGCGCAAGTCACGCCCGCACCGAAGAAGCCGGAGGAGGTGGCCGCGGCCCGAACCTTGCCCGAAACCTCTGGGAAAGAGAAGGTATCGGCAGAACCCGATGCCCAGGCAGCAAGAGGACCGTGGAACTCGCCATCGCAGGGTCCGTGGACCGAGGCCGCGCCCGAGCCGAAGCCCGATATCGAAACGGCGCTCGGTAGCCGTTGGGCGGTCTGGGTCGGTGGCCTGGCGCTGGCGCTCGGCGGCGCCTTCCTGGTGCGCTACACCATCGAGGCTGGCCTGCTCGGGCCGATGGCGCGCCTCGCACTCGGCGGCATGTTCGGCCTGGTATTGATCGGCGGCGGCGAATTCATCCGCCGCACCGGTTTTGTCGTCAAGGCGGCCGGCAACAATTCGGCGTATCTCCCCGCCATCCTGACGGCCGTCGGCGCCTTCACCCTGTTTGCCGTCGTCTATGCGGCGCACGGCATTTACGGCTTCATCGGCCCCGCGGCGGCGTTCGCATTGCTGGCGGCCGTGGCGCTCGCCACGATGGCGGCGGCGCTGGTCCATGGCCAGGCGCTGGCGGGCGTCGGCCTCGTCGGCGCCTATGCGACGCCACTGCTGGTCGCCTCCAACGCCCCGAACGCTTGGACATTGTTTATCGAGGTCGCGGTTGCGCTCGCCGGCGCGGCGTTCATTGCGCGCCTGCGCCGCTGGCAGCCGTTGATGCTCGCCGCCGAGATCGGTGCCGGCCTCTGGTTGCTGACCTACCTCGGCGACGGGGCATTCGACGGCGGCTGGCCAGCGGCTTTCATCGGCGTCGTGATGGTCGCCGTAATGGCGTTGCTGTGGATGCGCGGCCGCAAGGCCGCTGGCGAGGCGCGTCTTGCCGGTGTCGCCGATCCGGTCGGCATCGCGGTCGCCCTTCTTGTCGGCATCGCGGCGCTCGCACTTGCGACCGATGGCGATCTGCTGCTGGTCGGCGGCGCCTGGACCGCCACGGTCCTTCTCCTCGTCATGGCGGCCGCGGCACTGCTGCGGGTGGATGCGACGGCGCTCGCCATCGCATCGGGTCTGGCGGTGATCATCTTCGCGGTGCGTACAGTCCTCGGCGACGAATCGAGCCTGCTCCTGCTGTTGCGCGGGCCGGAAGTGCAAATCCAGTTCGTCCAGACCGTGCAGCGCCCCGATTTCCTGCGCCTGGCCTTGCCCGTCGGCGCCTTGCTACTCGCCGGCGGCTTGTGGGCTGCCCGCCGCTTCGGTTCTGCGCCGCGCCGCGCCATGGTCTGGGGGGCGGTCGCGGGAATTCCGGCGACAGCGCTGCTGACGGCCTCTTGGCTGGCCTACGGCAATCCGGAGACCGATCTCCTCCACGCTGCCCTCCTGCTGCTTCTCGCCATCGTGCTGGCCGGAGGCGGCGAGTGGATCGGGCGTGACAAAAGGATGTTCGGCGGGCTGGCGCAGGCGGCCTTGTGGTCTGGCGCGGCGCTGGCGCTGCTGGCGGCCGTTCACGCCGGCAGCGGACCGGCGGGGACAACCATGCTTGTTGCGGCGGCGGCCATCGGCGCGGCAATGCTCTGGATCGCCCGCCCGGCTGCCATCCTCTCCTGGATTACCGCCGGGTTCAGTCTCGTGCTGCTCGGCCGCATGGCCTTCGATCCGACGCTCGTCGGAGCGGACAGTCTCGGGACAACGCCGCTATTCAACTATCTCCTGGCTGGCTACGGCCTGCCGGCGATCGCTTTCGCCGCCGCGGCCTGGGCACTCAAGCGCACCCCGCGTGGCTCGCCCGAGCTGGTGGCGCAGGGCATGGCGGTCGTGCTCGGCATGATCGGCGCTGGCATGCTCGTCCGCCATGCGATGAACGGCGGAGTGCTCGATGCCACCGAGCCGCGCCTCGCCGAAGTCGCTATCGACTCTCTGATCGCCATCGGCGCCGGCGCGGTGTTGGTCGCGCTCGACCGCCGCGCGGCAAGCCCGGTCTTCCGCTACGGCTCGATGGTTCTCGGCGCCATGTCCGTCGTCAGCGTGCTGGTCGGGCACCTGCTGGCGCTCAACCCGCTGAACACCAACGCCTCCATCGGGCCGTGGCCGGTCGTCGATCTGCTGCTGCTCGCCTACCTGCTGCCCGGCCTGGCGCTCGGCCTGCTGGCCCTGTTCGCG
>WBZS01000606.1_pt1 | contig 41172 bp, 37 predicted proteins | sample 5204201 | NCBI WGS metagenome assembly WBZS01 (sample SAMN12344357, study PRJNA552823) | activated sludge metagenome | biome: Activated sludge suspended growth; feature: Nitrification reactor; material: Wastewater; isolation source: activated sludge from nitrification reactor of wastewater...
TGACCCCGCTCGACCTCTCCCTGTTCGGCACCGACCCGTGGTGGCTGGTGCTGATCAAGGTGGTGGTGCTGTTCGTGGTGCTGCTGGTCTGGACGATCTTCAACGTCTGGTACGAGCGCCGGCTGGTCGGCAAGATGCAGCACCGCCTCGGCCCGATCATGAACGGCCCGTTCGGCCTGTTGCAGGCGGTCGCCGACGGCAGCAAGCTGATCATGAAGGAAGACTTCCGGCCCAAATCGGCCGACCGGGTGCTGTTCACCCTGGCACCGCTGATCGCCGGCACCGCCGCCTTCACCGCGTGGGCGGTGATCCCGTTCGGCGGGGAGGTGGAGATCTTCGGCGTCCGGACCCGGCTGCAGCTGACCGACCTGCCGATCTCGGTGCTGGTCATCCTGGCGGTGGCCTCGGTCGGCATTTACGGCTTCGTGCTGGCCGGCTGGTCGTCCAACTCGCCATACTCGCTGCTCGGCGCGCTGCGTTCGTCGGCGCAGATGATCTCCTACGAACTCAGCATGGGGCTGGCGCTGGTGGCGGTGTTCCTGCACGCCAGCTCGATGTCGACCGCCGAGATCGTCGACGTGCAGGGCCAGCCGTTCAGCTTCTTCGGATTCGATCTGGGCCTGCAGAACTGGTTCTTCCTGCAGCTCTTCCCGTCCTTCGCGATCTACCTGATCTCGATGGTCGGCGAGACCAACCGGGCACCGTTCGACCTGCCCGAATGCGAGTCCGAGTTGGTGTCGGGCTACCTCACCGAATACTCCGGGTTCCGCTACGCCACCTACTTCCTGGCCGAGTACATCAACATGGCCACCGTCTCGGCGGTCGCCACCACGCTGTTCCTGGGCGGCTTCCACGCACCCTGGCCGATCAACGCGCTGATTCCGGCCATGGATCAGGGCTGGTGGGGGCCGCTGTGGTTCTTCCTCAAGGTGCAGCTGCTGATCTCGGTGTTCGTCTGGCTGCGCGGCACCCTGCCGCGGTTCCGCTACGACCAGTTCATGACCCTGGGCTGGAAGTGGCTGATCCCGATTTCGCTGGTCTGGGTGATGCTGATCTCCACCGTCCGGATCGCCCGGGCGCAGAACTGGCTGGCCAACCCGCTGGTGATCGGCGGGGTCGTGGTGGTGGTGCTCGGCCTGTTCGCCCTGTGGTGGTGGCTCGATCGAGAACCTGAACCCGAGGTGCCCGAGGAAACGCCCTTCGACCCGTTCGCGGGCGGCTACCCGGTGCCCCCGATGCCCGGCCAGCGACTTCCCGAGCAGGTCGACGTGGTTCATGCCGAAGCGGAAAGGACGGACGCCTGATGGCGACCTTCGCGCAACAGTGGGCCGGTTTCGGCGTCACCTTCCGGACGATGTTCCGCAAGACGTTCACCCAGGGCTACCCCGAGAAGGGCAAGGTCAAGGTCACCGCGCCGCGGTTTCACGGCCGGCACCAGCTGAACCGCTGGCCGGACGGCCTGGAGAAGTGCGTGGGCTGCGAGCTGTGCGCCTGGGCCTGCCCGGCGGACGCCATCTACGTCGAGGGCGCCGACAACACCGAGGAGGGACGGTTCTCACCCGGTGAGCGGTACGGCTCGGTGTACCAGATCAACTATCTGCGCTGCATCCTGTGCGGGCTCTGCATCGAGGCCTGCCCCACCCGGGCGTTGACCATGACCAACGAGTTCAAGCTCGGCGACACCACCCGCGAGAAGATGATCTACACCAAGGAACGGCTGCTCGCGCCGCTGCTGCCCGGCATGGAGGCGCCGCCGCACCCGCGCCGGCTCGGTCCCGACGAGAAGACCTATTTCCTCGGCCTGCCCAAGACCGGCACCCCCGACACCCGGACGCCGTCGGCGCAGGAGGCGCGATGACCGTCGTGTTCTGGATCTGCGCGCCACTGATGGTGCTGGGCGGACTGGGCCTGATCCTGTTCCGCAAGGCGGTCCATTCGGCGTTGTCGATGGCGCTCACCATGGTCGGTCTCGCGGTGCTCTACGCGTCGCTGTCCGCGCCGTTCCTGTTCGCCGTCCAGATCATCGTCTACACCGGCGCGGTGCTGATGATGTTCCTGTTCGTGCTGATGCTGGTGGGGGTCGACACCCCCGACTCGATCGTCGAGACGATCAAGGGCCAGCGGGTGCTGTCGGCGCTGGGCGCGCTCGGCCTGATCGGGCTGATGGTGTTCTCGATCGGCGGTGCGGTGACCGCACCCGCCGCGACCACGGCACAGGCCGAAACCGCTGCCGGCGGCAACGTCGAGGGGGTGGCCGAGCTGTTGTTCGGCCGCTACGTCTGGGTCTTCGAACTCACCTCCGCGCTGCTGATCACCGCTGCGGTGGGTGCGATGATCTTCGCCCACGCCCAGCGCACCAAGCCGAAGCTGGGTCAGAAGGAGCAGGCCGAGGCGCGGATGAAGGCCTACGCCACCAGCGGTTCCCACCCGGGCTCGCTGCCGAACTCGGGCGTCTTCGCCACCAGCAACTCGATCGCCACCCCCGCATTGCTGCCCGACGGCAGCATCGCGGAGGAATCGGTCAGCCGCACGCTCACCGAGCGCGGCGTCCAGCTGGACAGCGCGCAGTTCAAGCAGATCACCGCGGACGCCTTCGCGGCGGCCGAGCGGGTCGGCGACGAGGAGGACGAGGAACTGTGATCGACCACTACCTCTACCTGGCGGTGATCCTGTTCGTGATCGGCGCGATCGGGGTGATGATCCGGCGCAACGCGCTGGTGGCGTTCATGTCGGTGGAACTGATGCTGAACGCGGCGAACCTGGCCCTGGTGGCGTTCGCCTTCCAGCACGGCAACCTCGACGGCCAGGTGGCCAGCTTCTTCGTGATGGTGGTCGCCGCCGCCGAGGTCGTCGTCGGCCTCGGCATCATCGTCAGCATCTACAAGACCCGCCGCTCGACCTCGGTCGACAACGCGAACCTGCTGAGCCGGTGAGACCACGGATGCACTACAGATCGATCGAGACCCGGGCCCGTTGGTCAAACGTGTCGGAACCGGTTGCGGCAGAGGTCTCGACTAGCTCGACCAGCGATGATCCGCTCGGCGCAGCAATGAGGGGGAGAGGCGCATGACGCCGATGGAAGTGCTCGACCCGGTCGCCGCCACCGGCTTGTTCGGCTACGCCTGGCTGATGATCGCGCTGCCGGCGCTGGGCGCGCTGCTGCTGCTCGTCTTCGGACGCTGGATCGAGAAGATCGGCCCCTACCTCGCCGTGCTGATGATCGCCGGCTCGTTCGCGGTCGCGCTGCTGCTGTTCCTGCAGCAGCTCGGGTCGCCCGCCGACCAGCGGGCGGTCTCGGTGCCGCTGTACACCTGGTTCGCCACCGGCTCGTGGCAGGTCGAGGTCGGTCTGCTGGTCGACCAGTTGTCGATCCTGTTCGCCCTGCTGATCACCGGCGTCGGCGGCCTGATCCACGTCTACTCGCTCGGCTATATGGCGCACGACGAGCGCAAACGCCGGTTCTTCGGCTACCTGAACCTGTTCGTGGCCGCCATGCTCACCCTGGTGCTCGCCGACAACTACCTGGTGCTGTTCGTCGGCTGGGAGGGTGTCGGCCTGGCGTCCTACCTGCTGATCGGCTTCTGGCAGCACAAGCCGTCCGCCGCGGCCGCCGCCAAGAAGGCGTTCGTGATGAACCGGGTCGGCGACTTCGGCATGATCCTGGCCATCTCGACGATGCTGGCGATGTTCGGCTCGTCCGCCTTCGTCGACGTCAACCATGGCGCCGCGCACCTGGAGAGCCCCTGGCCGACGGTGATCGGGCTGTTGCTGCTGCTGGGTGCCTGCGGCAAGTCGGCCCAGGTGCCGCTGCAGGCCTGGCTGCTGGACGCGATGGAGGGCCCGACCCCTGTGTCGGCGCTGATCCACGCCGCCACCATGGTTACCGCGGGCGTCTACCTGGTGGTGCGCAGCCACGCGATCTTCGACCTCAGCCCGGACGCCCAGGCCGCGGTGGTCATCGTCGGCACGGTGACGCTGCTGGCCGGCGCCTGGATCGGCACCGCCAAGGACGACATCAAGAAGGTGCTGGCCGGCTCCACCATGAGCCAGATCGGCTACATGATGCTCGCCGCCGGAATCGGCCCCGCCGGCTACGCGTTCGCGATCTTCCACCTGCTCACCCACGGCGCGTTCAAGGCCAACATGTTCCTCGGCGCGGGTTCGGTGATGCACGCCATGGACGACGACGTCGACATGCGGCACTACGGTGCGCTGGCGAAGTACCTGCCGGTCACCTTCTGGACGTTCACCATGGGCTATCTGGCGATCATCGGCTTCCCGCTGACCGCCGGCTTCTTCTCCAAGGACCACATCATCGAGGCGGCTTTCGCGCGCAGCCCGCTGGTCGGCTCGCTGGCCCTGCTGGGCGCCGGGGTGACCGCGTTCTACATGACCCGGCTGATGCTGATGACCTTCGCCGGCCGCAAACGCTGGGCCGACGGCGTCCACCCGCACGAATCCCCGGCGGTGATGACGGTGCCGCTGATCGTTCTCGGTGCGCTCAGCCTGGTGGCCGGAGCCGCGATGAACTGGTGGATCCAGGAGTGGCTGGAGCCGGTCACCGGCGCCCACCCACACGAGGTGTCGCTGCTGCCGACCGTGGTCGGCTGGTCCACCATGATCGTGGTCGCCGCCGGTGTGCTGATCTCCTGGATGGTGTTCGGGCGCAAGCCGGTTCCGGCGGTGGCGCCCTCCGGCAACCCGATCACCGTGGCGGGCCGCAACGACCTGTTCGGGGACGCGCTCAACGAGGCCTTGGTGGTGCAGCCGGTGCTGGGCATGTCGCGGTCGGCGGTCGCCACCGACGACAAGGCCATCGAGGGCTTCGTGCACACCCTCAGCACCGGCATCGCCGGTCTGAGCGTGGCGGCTCGCGGCACCCAGACCGGCTATGTCCGCAGCTACGCGCTGACCATGGTGCTGGGCGTGGTGGCGGTCGGTGTCGTCGTGATCCTCGGCCTGGCCGGCTGAGGGAGGAGCTGAGATGAGTCTGCTTACCCTGCTGGGCGGGATCCCGCTGCTCGGCGCCCTGGTGCTGGCATTGCCGGTGCGCGGTGCCGCCCGGCTGATCGGCCTGCTGTTCTCGCTGGCCGCCCTGGTCGTCGCCGTGATGGTGACCCTGCAGTTCACCGCCGGCGCCGACCTGAGCGTGCGGCAGCCGTGGATCACCGCCTTCGGCGCACACTTCGCCCTCGGTCTGGACGGCATGGGCCTGTCGATGGTGTTGCTCACCGTCGTGCTCACCCCGTTGGTGCTGATCGCCGAATGGCAGGTGAGTGGCCACGGACGCTGGAACGCCCAGGGCTACGCCGCCATGGTGCTGGCCCTGCAGGGGACCGCGATCTTCACCTTCCTCGCCGACGACGTCCTGCTGTTCTACGTCTTCTTCGAGGCGACGCTGATCCCGATGTACTTCCTGATCGGCGGTTTCGGCGGCGAGCATCGCCGGGCCGCGGCGTTGAAGTTCCTGATGTTCAACCTGGTCGGCGGCTTCATCCTGCTGGCCGCGGTGATCGGGCTGTTCGCCACGTCGGTGTCGCTCGGCGCGACGCCGAGCTATCTGCTCACCGACCTGGCCGCGCTGCCGATCCCGGTGGAGACCGGACGGCTGCTGATGGTCGGCTTCCTGGTCGCCTTCGTGATCAAGGCGCCGATGGTGCCGGTGCACACCTGGCTACCGTTCGCCGCCGAACAGGCGACGCCCGGCTCGTCCACGCTGATGGTCGGCATCCTGGACAAGATCGGCACCTTCGCGATGATCAAGTTCTGCATCGGGATCTTCCCCGAGGCCAGCGCCTGGGTCGCCCCGGTGATGATCGCGCTGTCGCTGATCTCCATCATCTACGGCGCAGCCGCGGCGATCGCCAGCACAAACCTGCTGCGGCTGGTCTCGTATACCTCGGTCAGCCACTTCGGTTTCATGGTGCTGGGCATCTACGTCTTCACCACCCAGTCGATCAACGGGTCGATCTTCTTCATGCTCAACCACGGGTTCTCCACCGCGGCGCTGTTCCTCACCGTCGGCTACCTGATCAAGCGGCGCGGGTCTGCCGAGATCTCGGCGTTCGGCGGCGTCGAGAAGGTCGCCCCGGTGCTCGCCGGCGCCTTCCTGCTGGCCTGCCTGTCGGCGCTGTCGCTGCCCGGCATGTCGACCTTCGTCAGTGAGTTCCTGGTGATCGCCGGTACCTGGTCGCGCAGCCCCTGGGTGGCCGCGATCTCGGCCACCGGCATCATCCTGGCCGCAACGTATGCGCTGCGGATGTACCAGCGGACGATGACCGGCCCGGTCACCGAGGCCACCGCTCAGCACTTCACCCGCGACCTGACCGGTTCCGAGCGCAGCGTGATGGTTCCGATCGTGGCGATCATCCTGCTGTTCGGCGTCCTGCCCGGGCCCATCGTCCAGCTGGTCGAGCCGACGGCGAAGGCGGCGATGACCCGGATGCAGATGACCGATCCGGTCGCCCCCGCGAAGGGAGAGAAGTGATGAACTTCGAGTGGCAGGCGCTCGCCCCGGTCCTGATCGTTCTGGGTGCCGCGATCCTCGGCATCCTGATCGAGGCGATCGCACCCAGGGCGCACCGGTTCATCATTCAGGCCGGCCTGACGGTGCTCAGCATCGCGGTCGCCATGGGCTTCCTGGTGGTCAACTGGCGGGCCGGCATCGGCGGTCCGCTGGCGATGGGTTCGATGATGCTGGACGGCCCCAGCTACTTCATGTGGGGCGCGCTGCTGGCGCTCGGGTTGAGCGCCATCCTGGTCTTCGCCGAGCGGCAGCTGAACGGCGGAGTGAGCGCCTTCGCGGCGTCCGTCGCCACCGTGCCCGGCAGCCGTGCCGAGGCCGAGGCGTCCGCGGCCAAGCTGGAGCACACCGAGGTCTTTCCCCTGGCGCTGTTCGCGCTGGGCGGCATGATGGTGTTCCCGGCGGCGTCCGACCTGATCACCATGTTCGTGGCGCTCGAGGTGCTGTCGCTGCCGCTCTACCTGATGTGCGGGATGGCGCGCCGGCGCCGGCTGCTGTCCCAGGAAGCGGCGCTGAAGTACTTCCTGCTCGGTGCGTTCAGCTCCGCCTTCTTCCTGTTCGGGGTGGCGCTGTTGTACGGCTACGCGGGCTCGTTCGAGCTGCGGGCGATCTCCGAGGCCGTCCAGAACCCGACGATGGGCCGCGGCATCTTGGTCGCCGGTCTGGCGATGCTGCTGGTCGGCCTGCTGTTCAAGATCGGCGTCGTGCCGTTCCACAACTGGACGCCGGACGTCTACACCGGTGCGCCCACCGCGGTCACCGGCTTCATGGCGATCTGCACCAAGCTGGCCGCCGTGGGTGCGACGCTGCGGGTGCTGTACGTGGCGCTGTCTGGTGAGCGCTGGACCTGGCAGCCGCTGCTCGCCGTCCTGATCGTGGCCACGATGGTGGTCGGCGCGGTGTGGGGCCTGACCCAGACCGACATGAAGCGGACGCTGGCCTACAGCTCGATCGCGCACGCGGGCTTCATCATGACCGCCGTCGTGGGTGCGTCCACCGGCTCGGCGACCAGCCCGCTGGACAGCGTGGCAGCCGCGATGTTCTACCTGGTCGTCTACGGACTGGCCAGCGTGGGCGCCTTCGCGGTGATCACCATGGTGCGTAACTCCTCGGGCGAGGCGAACGCGATCGCCAGCTGGTCGGGGCTGGGTCGCAAGAGTCCGCTGGTGGCAGGCATCTTCGCGCTGTTCATGCTGAGCTTCACCGGTATCCCGCTGACCGGCGGCTTCATCGGCAAGTGGGCGGTGTTCGCGGCCGCCTGGGAGGGCGGTTTCGACTGGCTGGTCATCGTCGCGGTGGTGCTCAGCCTGGTGGCCGCCGTGTTCTATCTGCGGATCATCGTGGTGATGTTCTTCGGCGAACCGGCCGACGGGGTGATGGTGGGCAGGGCCAGCGCGTTCACCTGGCTGCCGATCGCGGTGTCGGCGCTGGGCATCGCGGTGCTCGGCGTGTTCCCCGGGCCGATCCTCGATCTGGCGACCACGGCCGGGACGTTCCTGCGCTGAGGCTCGCCTCCACGTAGACTCAACCTGCCTGCCCAAGGACTGAGCAAGGAGAAGCGTGACTCTCGAGATCGGCGTCGACTCCACGTTCGCGCAGTCGGTCGCCGACCGGTTGGAGTCGATCGAGGAGCGTCTGGCAACCATCGCCTTCGGTAAGACCCCGTTCATCAGCGAGGCGGCGACCCACATCATCAACGCCGGAGGCAAACGGTTCCGGCCCCTGCTGGTGGTGGCGGCGTCCCGGCTGTACGAGGGTGCCGACGACGACGCGACCGAGCGGGCGGCGATGGCGGTCGAGTTGACCCACGTGGCCAGCCTGTACCACGACGACGTGATGGACGAGGCCGATTTCCGGCGTGGCGCCGAGAGCGCCAACCACCGGTGGGACAACTCGCTGGCGATCATGGTCGGCGACTTCCTGTTCGCGAAGGCATCCGCGATCGTGGCGACGCTCGGCACCGACTATGTGGCCATCCAGGCCGAGACCTTCGGCCGGCTCGTCGAGGGGCAGATCGCCGAGACCCGCGGACCGTCCGAGGGCGACGATCCGGTGGCGCACTACCTGCAGGTGGTCGCCGACAAGACCGGGTCGCTGATCGCGGCGTCCGCCCGCTTCGGCGGCATGGTCTGCGGCGCGCCGCGGCACGTTCTGGACGCGCTGACGACGTTCGGTGAGGAAATCGGGGTCGTCTTCCAGCTCTCCGACGACATCATCGACATCGCCAGCGACCGCGCCGGCAAGACCCCGGGCACCGATCTGCGCGAAGGTGTCCTGACCCTCCCCACCCTGCTGGTCCAGGCCTCGGGTGATCCGGCCGACGCCCGGCTGCGCGAACTGATCGGACGCCGGCTGACCGACCCCGACGAGTTGGCGGAGGCACTAGCGCTGATGCGGGCGCATCCGGCGCTGGCGCGAGCCCGGGCCGAGGTCGACCGCCGCGCTCAGGTGGCCAAGGAACTGCTCACCACGCTGCCCGATTGTGCGGCCCGCGACGCCCTGTTCGAACTCTGCGATCGGGTTGTCACTCGATCGAGTTGACCGGTCGTGGCCCGCCGCGCTTGCCAGCGGATGCCCGGCCCGGCAGACTCAAGCCGATAGCTGCACCGAAGAAATCCCCTTGGAGTACATATGCCTCGTCCTCACGTCGTCATCATCGGTTCCGGGTTCGGTGGGCTGTTCTCGGCCCAGGCTCTGGCCAAGGCCGATGTCGATATCACTCTGATCAGCAAGACCACCGCGCATCTGTTCCAGCCACTGCTCTACCAGGTGGCCACGGGCATCCTGTCCAGCGGCGAGATCGCGCCGGCCACTCGCGACATCCTGCGCAAGCAGAAGAACGCCCGGGTGCTGCTCGGCGAGGTGAACAAGATCAACCTCGACTCGCGGATCGTGATCGGCGAGAAGCTGTCCAAGCAGATCATCCTGCGCTACGACTACCTGATCGTCGCCGCCGGCGCCGGTCAGTCGTACTTCGGCAACGATCACTTCGCGACCTTCGCGCCGGGCATGAAGACCATCGACGACGCGCTGGAGCTGCGGGCCCGGATCTTCGGCGCGCTGGAGATGGCCGAACTCAGCCAGGACGCCGCCGAACGCCGCTCACTGATGACCTTCGTGGTAGTGGGCGCCGGCCCGACCGGCGTCGAGCTGGCCGGACAGATCGTCGAACTGTGCCACAAGACCCTGGTCGAGTCGTTCCGCAACATCGACACCCGCCAGTGCCGGGTGCTGCTGCTGGACGGCGCGCCGGTCGTACTGCCGCCGTTCGGTGAGAAACTCTCCGCCGCGGCGAAGAAGGAACTGGAGCGGATCGGCGTCGAGATCAAGCTCAACGGCATGGTCACCAACGTGGACGCCACCGGACTCGACGTGAAGTACACCGACGGATCCACCGAGCGCATCGAGGCGATCTGCAAGGTGTGGGCCGCCGGCGTCCAGGCCAGCCCGCTCGGGCGGACGCTGGCCGCGCAATCCGGCATCGAGGTCGACAGGGCCGGCCGAGTGCCGGTGCAACCCGACCTCAGCCTGCCCACCCACCCCGAGGTGTTCGTAGTCGGCGACATGATGAGCCTCGACCGGCTGCCGGGCGTCGCCCAGGTCGCCATCCAGGGCGGCCGGTACGCGGCGAAGAAGATCGTCGGCGAACTCACCGGCGCCCCGGTCACCGAGCCGTTCAAGTATTTCGACAAGGGCTCGATGGCGGTGATCAGCCGCTTCGGTGCGGTCGCCAAGATCAACGACAAGGTGCAGTGGAGCGGATTCATGGCCTGGATGGCCTGGCTGGGCCTGCACCTGATCTACGTCGTCGGGTTCAAGAACCGGCTCACCACGCTGATGCACTGGGCGATCACCTTCCTCGGCAGCGGACGCTCCGAGCGGGTCACCACCGAGCAGCAGCTGGTCGGCCGTCTCGCGGTCAAGCAGCTCGGCGCGGCCTTCGAGCCCACCATCAGCGGCATCCTCGACCCGAAGAAGATCGAGCACTGACCTTTCCGCCGGTCGCGTCCGGGGAGCCTTCTCGCGGGCAGTGGACCGCGGGGACGGTTCTTTCGGTCACTCTCGTCGGTAGCTGGACCGCGGGAGCGGTGCTTTCGGTCCGGCGTAGGGGCACTTGCGCCTAGACCGGGTCGGGGACTCCGCGGCCGCTGACCACGATGCCGCCGGCAGGCGGGATGTCGACCAGGAGTTCGCTGGGTCGTCCGACGTGCCGCCCCTGAGCGATCACGAGCCGTCCGGACGCCGGCGCGGCACCCAGCGCCCGCAGGTAGCCGCCGACCGCGGCGGCCGCGGCACCGGTGGCCGGGTCCTCGGTGATGGCGCCCACGGGGAACAGGTTGCGCGCCTGCCAGTGCTCGGCCGTCTCGCTGTGCAGCACGGTGATGGTGGCCGGCCAGCCGTAGCCGTCGAGAATCGCGCGAGCCCGTGCCGGGTCGAAACCGAAACGGTCGAACACATCCCGCTCAGCCAGGACGACGATCGGATGCCAGTTGCCGGCGTAGGCCTGCAGCGGCGGGAAACGCGTGTCGAGGTGGTCGGGTCCCAGGCCGAGCAGGCCGAGGATGTCCGCCAGCATCGCGTCGGTGAGCGGTGCGGTCCCGGGCTCCACACTGGTGAAGGACGCCAGCAGACCGCCGTCATCGCGCCGGGTGAGGATCTCCACCCGCCCCACCGGCGTGGCGAAGGCGATCGAGCCGGGCCCGTCGGCGGTGGCGATCGCCAGCGCGGTGGCGATCGTCGCATGGCCGCAGAACGGTATCTCGGCCAGCGGCGTGAAGTACCGGACGGCCCGAGCGCCGACGCCGTCGCGTCCGCTGACGAAGGCGGTCTCGCTGTAGCCGAGTTCGGCCGCGATCCGCTGCATGGCCGACTCATCGAGGCCGGAGGCATCGCGCACCACGCCAGCCGGATTCCCGCCGGCCGGATCGGCGGCGAAGGCCGCCCAGCGTTCGATCAGCACGCCGTCACCTTACCGTCGTCGCCGGCCGTCGTTGCCCGCGGAGAGACTCCTGACAAGCCGCTGTGCGGGTGTGCGCGGCTGTAGCGCGGCATGACAGGATGGCGGCCATGTTGGACGCCGACACGTACTCGTCGCTTTCCGCCCTGGACATCGCGCGCGAGGTGAACGCCGGTCAGCTGTCCGCGGTCGAGGTCGCGGCAGCCGCGCTCGAATTGGCCGAGCAGCGCGGCCCCCGGTACGGAGCGTTCAGCTGTCTCGCCCCCGAGCACGGCATCGCGGACGCGCGGCGCACCGACGCCCGGATCGCCGCCGGGGAGCGGCTCCGGCTCGCCGGCGTGCCATGCCCGATCAAGGATCTCAACCAGGTGGCCGGGCTGCCGTGGGAGGCCGGCAGCGCGGCCCTGCGCGGCAACCGGGCGAGCGTCGACGAGCCGATCGTCGGCCGGTTCGCCGACGCCGGCACCAGCATGATCGGCAAGACCGCTACGCCGGAGTTCGGGCTGCCCTGCTACACCGAGCCCGATACCGGCGCGCCGGCCGTCACCCCCTGGGATCCGACCCGCTCCGCCGGCGGCTCCAGCGGGGGAGCTGCCGCCGCGGTCGCCGCCGGCATCGTGCCGATCGCGCACGGCTCGGACGGCGGCGGCTCGATCCGCATTCCGGCGTCCGCGTGTGGCCTGGTCGGGCTGAAGGTGAGCAGGGGGCTGATCTCGTCCGGCAACCGGCCACCAGGACCCGGACTGGGTGTCGACGGCGTCCTCACCCGGACGGTCCGCGACACGGCGCTGGCTCTGGATGTGTTGGCCGGGCCGCGTCCGGGCGACACCTACTGGGCCCCGGTCGCGCGCGGCGGCTTCCTGGCCGCCTGCGAGCGGACGCCGGACCGGCTGCGGGTGGGCGTGCTGACCCAGCCGGTCATCGCGGGCGACGCCGAGGTCCATCCGGCCTGCGTGGACGCCGTCAGCCGCGCCGTCGGACTGCTGGAGGGCCTCGGTCACGAGGTGGTCGAGTGTCCCGTCCCGTTCCCGGCCGCCCAGTGGGACGCATTCGCTTCGGTGTGGGCGGTCGGTGCCCTCGGCGTGCCGCTGCCGCCCGAGGCCGAGGTCGCGCTGACGCCGTTGACCCGGTGGTTGCGCGAGGCCGGCCGGACGTCGACGGCCCTGGAGTACGCCCAGGCCTTGGGCGCCATCCAACTGCTCACCCAGCAGGTGGCCGAGGTCTGGGACGGCTACGACGTGGTGCTCACTCCCACCCTGGCCCAGCCGCCCGCTCGGACCGGCAGCCTGCGCGACGACGCCGATCCGGCCGCCGACTTCGCCGCGCAGACCCGGTTCACGCCATGGACGTCGATCTACAACCTCACCGGACGCCCTGCGATCAGCCTGCCGCTGCACACCGCCCGGGTGGACGGCCCGGAGTCGCCGGAACTCCCGATCGGGGTGATGCTGGGTGGCGGGTTCGGCGCCGAGGACACCCTGCTCGGCCTGGCCGCGGCGCTGGAGCAGCTCGCGCCGTGGGGACGTCCGGCCCTGGACTGACCTGATGAGCCCAGCGCACCCGTCGGCGGGCCCGTCCGGCGGCCGGACAACCGCTACCAGATGGCGACCCGAAGCTCCGGGGCCAGCCACAGTTCGTCGTCCCCGCTGATGCCGAAGGCGTCGTAGAACTCCGGAATGTTGCGCACCACCTGGTTGCAGCGGAACTCTTCGGGAGAATGTGGATCGTTCGTCAGCTGGGTGATCAGGGCCTCCGGACGGATCTGGTGCCGCCAGGCACGCGCCCAGGACATGAACAGCCGCTGGGCGCCGGTCAACCCGTCGATCGGCTCCGGTTCGTCGTCGCCGACCGCCAGCCGCCACGCCTTGTAGGCGATCGACAACCCACCCAGGTCACCGATGTTCTCGCCGATGGTGAGCTTGCCGTTCACCCGGTGGCCGGGAGCGGCGGCCGGCGTCAGCGCGTCGTACTGCTCGATCAGCGCCTTGGTCCGCTCCTCGAAGGCCGCCCGATCCTCGGGCGTCCACCAGTCCCGCAGCTTGCCGTCCCCGTCGCAGGTCGAGCCCTGGTCGTCGAAGCCGTGGCCGATCTCGTGCCCGATCACCGCGCCGATCGCGCCGTAGTTGACCGCCGCGTCCGCGTACTCGTCGAAGAACGGTGGCTGCAGAATGGCGGCCGGGAAGACGATCTCGTTGCGCAGCGGATGGTAGTAGGCGTTGACGGTCTGCGGGGTCATCAGCCATTCGTGCCGGTCGACGGGCCCGCCCAGCTTGGCCAACTGGTAGTCGCTTTCGAAGGCGGCCGAGCGCAGCACGTTGCCGAGCAGGTCGGTGGCGTCCACCACCAGGCCGGAGTAGTCGCGCCATTCCTCGGGATAGCCGATCTTGGGAATGAACTTGCTCAGCTTGTCGAGGGCCTGGGTGCGGGTGGCCTCGGTCATCCAGTCCAGGGTGTTGATCGAGCCTCGGTATGCCTCGATCAGGTTGGCCACCAGCTCATCCATCCGCTGTTTGGCGACGGACGAGAAGTGCCGCTCGACGTACAGCTTGCCGACCGCCTCACCCAGGCAGCGCTCAACCAGGGCCAGTCCCCGCTTCCAGCGCTCCTTATTGGCGGGGATGCCGTTCAGCGTGGTGCCGTAGAAGCCGAACCGAGCCTTGACGAACGCCTCCGGCAGGTAGGGCGACAGCGCCGACACCGTGTGGAAGCGGGCCCATGCCCGCCAGGCGGAGAGGCGTTCCGGGGCGAGCAGCTCGACCAGCTCGACGGCGTAGGACGGCTGGGCGTCGATCAACTGGTCCAGCTCGCCGACGCCCGCGCTCCGCAGCATGCGCAGCCAGTCGATCCGTTCCGCGAATGCCTCGGGACGGGTCGGGTTGTACATCAGGCGAAGGTCGCGGGTGCGCACCTTGTCCCAGTGCCGGGCGGCGACCTCGGTCTCCAACGCCACGATCGCCTCGGCCTCGGAGGCGTCCAGCCCGGCCAGCGCCAGCGTTTCGGCGACATGCGCGCGGTAGGCGGCCAGGATGCCGGCGAAGCGCTCGTCGCGGTAGTACTCCTCGTCCGGCAGGCCGAGCCCGGACTGGCTCACGAACAGCGCGTACCGGGTGGGATCACCGGGGTCGGAATCCACCGACAGATCGAGCGGCGTGCCGGTGTGACGCCTGGCACTGCGACCGAAGTAGTCCAGCAGAGCCTCCACGCTGTCGATGGCGTCGATCTCGTCCAGCAGCGGCTGCAGGCCGGTCAGCCCACGGATCTCCACTTCGGCGGTGTTCATGAAGGACGCGTACAGATCCTGCACCTTCGCCGCCTCGGTGCCGGGGGTGGCCCCGGACAGACCGGTGATGATCTCCTGGACGGCCTCCTCGGCGGCATCTCTGAGGATCGATGCGGAGCCGTAGGAGGGCTTGTCATCGGGGATCGGGGTGCTGGCCAGCCACCGCCCGTTGACGTGCCGGAACAGGTCGTCCTGCGGTCGGATCTGGGCATCGAGGTCGAATGCGGTCACGCGAGCGATCCTAAGGCCACCGGCCGACAGTTTCCGAGGCGCGGACCGGTCCGGCTGACCGGCACCTTCGGGAGCCACTGCGACCCTGCAAAGCGTCAGCGGCTCCCGAACCCGCTAGTCAGTTCGTCCGCCCCTAACCACCCGTTTGGGCACTGGTGTGGACGCCGATCTGCGAGGATCCTCGCAGTCAGGCTTCCCGAACGAAAGGTACGGACCATGACCGAACAGCAGCGTGACCCCAAGACCGACGCCGACGAGGCCGGGACGTCCGAGCAGGAGTACGGCAACTTGAGCGTCGAGGATGACCCTCAAGGCACCACGGACCCGGCCGACCTCGCCGACACCGCCGGCCCCGAGGACGACGGCGGCCGCGAAAACCCCTGATCGTCGCCACGCCCCGGCTGAGCGTCTCAGCGATCGACCCGCCGCACCGGCAAATCCGATAGTCGGCAGCCCGGTGCGGTGTAGCGTATCGTACATGAGTATTATTAAGCTGGTCGGCGGTCTTCGCTTGCCCGGAGAAGTCATGACCGCGCGCCTGCGCACCCGAATCGAACTGGATTCGCTGCTAGCCGCCGCCGGTGTGGCGGCCGCCCACGCGGCGACGCGAGACCTGGCCATCCGAACCGAGTTCGTAGTGAAGCATCAGCATGAACTCAGGAGGCCGATGATCATCGCCCTGACGGGAGTGCTGATGGGAACTCTGGTCATGGGAAGTGGCATCGGTCTCGTCGCTGTCATCATTGCGGCCGGCCTGCCTCTTTGCATCGCCGGTTGCCAGATTGATCAATGGCGCGAGTCGCATGAAAGGCGCGCTCTTGCTCGGGGCTGCGAGCCAAGCCCGTCGGCGCCGGTGACCAGACGGGCGGCGGTCAGTCGACCGTCCAGGTGTCGGACCCGTTGATCAGGCCCTGCAACGCGCTCATCCGTTCGGACGGCTCGGGCATCCGAACCTGGTCCCGGGCGCCGTCGTCGAAGGTCGGCCGCTCAACGGACCGGAAGATGCCGATCGGTGACTGCTGCAGCACGCCGGTGTCGGTGAGCCGGGAGAGCGCGAATGCCGCTGTCGGGTCGTCCGCATGGGCGTCGTGGACGACCACCTGGGCCGGGTCGGCGTCCGCGGTGTCCACCACGGCGACCGAGCCGTCGGCACGCCGGATCACCGACTGCGAGCCGTCCGGGCCGAAGGTGACGGGCTGGCCGTGCACCAGCCTGATCACGCCGGGCGCCTTGGGGCCCTTGAGCTCCAGGAAGGCGTCGTCGTTGAAGATCGGGCAGTTCTGGTAGATCTCCACCAGGGACGCCCCGCGGTAACCGATCGCCGCGGTCAGCACCTCGGTCAGGTGCGCGCGGTCCGAATCGATCGTCCGGGCCACGAAACCGGCCTCGGCGCCGAGCGCCAGCGAGATCGGGTTGAACGGGTAGTCCACCGAGCCGACCGGGGTCGACTTGGTGACCTTGCCGATCTCGGACGTCGGCGAGTACTGGCCCTTGGTCAGCCCGTAGATGCGGTTGTTGAACAGCATGATGGTGATGTTCACGTTGCGCCGCAGGGCGTGGATCAGGTGGTTGCCGCCGATGCTCAGCGCGTCCCCGTCGCCGGTGATCACCCAGACCGCCAGGTCCGGACGCGACACCGCCACACCGGTGGCGATCGCCGGCGCCCGGCCGTGGATCGAGTGCATGCCGTAGGAGTCCACGTAGTACGGGAACCGCGACGAGCAGCCGATACCCGAGACGATCACGGTGTTCTCGCGGCGGATGCCGAGTTGCGGCATCAGCCCCTGGAAGGCGGCCAGCACGGCGTAGTCGCCGCAGCCGGGGCACCAGCGGACCTCCTGGTCGGAGGTGAAGTCCTTGCGGTTCAGCGGGGTCAGCGCCAGCGGGACGCCGGCCAACCCGGAGACGGTCGCGGTCATCGTCCGTCCTTTCCGTCAATGATGGCGATCAGGTCCTCGGCCAGTTCCGACAGCGAGATTGGCAGGCCGCGGACGCGGGAGTAGCTTTCGCAGTCGACCAGGTACTTCGCGCGCAGGATGAACGCCAACTGGCCCAGGTTCATCTCGGGCACGATCACCCGGTCGTAGCTGCGCAGGATGTCGCCCAGGTCGGACGGCAGCGGGTTCAGATGCCGCAGGTGCACGGTGGCGACGCTCCGGCCGCTCAGCCGGACGCGGCGTGCGGCCGCCGAGATCGGGCCGTAGCTCGATCCCCAGCCGACCACCAGCACGCGGGCGTTGCCGCTCGGGTCCTCCACCTCGAGCGGGGGCAGGTCGGCGGCGATGCCGTCGATCTTCGCCTGCCGCAGCCGGACCATGTACTCGTGGTTGTCCGGATCGTAGGAGACGTTGCCGGTGTTCGCGGCCTTCTCGATGCCACCGATCCGGTGCTCCAGTCCGGCGGTGCCGGGCACCGCCAGCGGGCGGGCCAGCTTCTCGTCGCGGGCGTAGGGCAGGAACGGCCCCTCGGCGGGCGGCTCGGTGACGAAGCCGGGGTCGATCGCGGGCAGGTCGGCCAGGTTCGGCACCGCCCACGGCTCCGCGCCGTTGCCCAGGTAGCCGTCCGAGAGCAGGATCACCGGGGTGCGGTAGGTCAGTGCGATCCGGGTCGCCTCCAGGGCGGCGTCGAAGCAATCGCCGGGCGACTGCGCGGCGATCACCGGCAGCGGGGCCTCGCCGTGGCGTCCGTAGATCGCCTGGAACAGGTCGGCCTGCTCGGTCTTGGTCGGCATGCCGGTCGCCGGCCCGGCGCGCTGGACGTCGCAGATCACCAGCGGCAGTTCCAGCATCACCGCCAGTGAGATGGTCTCCATCTTCAGCGCCATGCCCGGCCCGGACGTGCTGGTCACCCCGAGCGCGCCCGCGTAGGAGGCGCCCAGTGCGGCCCCGATGGCGGCGATCTCGTCCTCGGCCTGGAAGGTGGTGACGCCGTGGTCCTTGGCCCGCGACAGCAGGTGCAGCACGTCGGACGCCGGGGTGATCGGGTAGGCGCCCAGGAACAGCGACAATCCGGCCTTGGCGGCACCGGCCATCAGGCCGTAGGCCAGGGCGGTGTTGCCGGTGATCTGCCGGTAGGTGCCGGCCGGGGTCGGTGCCGGAGCGACCTGGTAACGGGCGGTGAACACCTCGGTGGTCTCGCCGTAGGCGTGGCCGGCCTTGAAGGCGGCGATGTTGGCGTCGCGGATCTCGGGCTTGTTGGCGAATTTGCGGGCCAGGAAGTCCAGCGTGCCCTGCTCGCCGCGGCTGTACAGCCAGGTCAGCAGGCCGAGGGCGAACATGTTCTTGGTGCGCGCGGCGTCCTTGCGGCCGAGGCCGAACGGCGCCACCGCGGCCACCGCGAGTCCGGTCAGGTCGAGGGCGTGCACCTCGTAGCCGTCCAGGGTGCCGTCCTCCAGCGGGTTGGTGGTGTAGCCGACCTTGGCCAGGTTGCGGTTGGTGAAGTCGGCGGTGTCGGCCAGGATCACCGCACCCCGGGGCAGGTCGGCGAGGTTCGCCTTGAGCGCCGCCGGGTTCATCGTGACCAGCACATCCGGACGGTCGCCCGGGGTGCGGATGTCGAAGTCGGCGAAGTGCACCTGGAAGCTGGACACCCCCGCGACGGTTCCGGCAGGAGCGCGGATCTCGGCCGGGAAGTTGGGCAGGGTGGAGAAGTCGTTGCCCAGCTGGGCGGTGTCGGAGGTGAACCGGTCGCCGGTCAGCTGCATGCCGTCGCCGGAGTCACCGGCGAAACGGATGACGACCCGGTCGACGCTGCGAACCTCGCTCATGCGGGTTTCGCCCTCCCCTTCTTGTGACAATCCGAGCCAGCTTACTGGTTGGTCGAGCAGGTCAGTCATTCACGGCTTTCGGTCGGGAAAGGGTCAGTGGTTCGGTCAGGGCGGCGCGCCAGCGGCTCACGATCAGCTCCACCAGCAGGGGGTGGACGCCGATCGGCTCGCTCACCGCGTCCGCGCCGGCGTCCTCGAGCTGTTCGCTGAACCGGCCCGGCGCCAGCAGATAGGACGCGATCGCGATCCGGTCGTGGCCGGCGGCGCGCAGGGTGGCCACGGCGTCCGGCACGGTGGGGGAGGACGCGGTGACGAAGCCCGCCAGCGCGGGGCGACCCACCGTCCGGGACAGCGTGCGGGTGACCGCCTGCACCTCGGCGACGGCCCGCGGCCGCAGCGACCCGGCGCCGGCCACCACCAGCGCGTCGAAGTCGCCGACGGCGTCCAGCCGGTCCAGGACGGCGGGCAGCGCGTCGGCGCCGACCAGCGGGGTGGCGGTGGCTCGTCCACCGGCGGCGGCGATGGCGGCGGGGATGTCGGAGCTGACGTGATAGCCAGCGGTCAGGAACGCCGGCACCACGATCGCCTCGCCCAACTCGTGCAGCGTGTCGGTCAGCGTGGGGGTGTGGATGTCCACCCAGCCGAGCCGGACGTCGGCACCGCTGGCCTGGGCGACCGCCTCGGCCAGCTCCATCGAGACCCGGGTGCCGAGCGCCGAGCGGGTGCCGTGCACGGCCAGCACCAGCGGCCGATCGAGGGAACCCATCAGATCGACCAGTTCAGGGTGGCGGCGTCGAAGTCCTCGGCACTCAGCTGATCATTACCGGCGTGGGAGCGGATCATGCCGGCGGCCAGGGTGCTACCCATCTGCGGGTCGACCAGCAGGAACGCACCGGTGCGCCGCGAATCGGCGTAGTCCTCGGCGACGATCGGGGCGGCCAGCCGGATGCTCACCCGGCCGATGTCGTTCAGGGTGAGAGCCTCGGCCTCGACCGGGGTCAGGGTGTCCAGGTCGAGCCGGCCCTTGATCTCCTTCACGATGCCCTGCACGGTGCGGGTGGTGTGCTTGAGCAGCACCTTCGAGCCGGGACGCAGCGCCCGGTCGGACAGCCAGCAGACCAGCCCGTCGACGTCCTGGGTGGGCGTCGGGGCGTCCGCTGCCGAGGCGATCAGCTCGCCGCGGGTGATGTCCACCTCGTCGGCCAGCCGCAGCGTCACCGACATCGGCGCGAATGCCTCGTCGAGTTCGGTGCCGGCGGCGTCGATGCCGACCACCGTGGTGGTGCGGCCCAGCGGCAGCACGCTCACCTGGTCGCCGACCCGGACCACGCCCGAGGCGACCTGACCGGCATAACCGCGGTACTCGACATGCTTGGGGTCGCGGGCGGCGGCCTGCGGACGGATGGTCAGCTGCACCGGGAACCGGAACGGCTCGGCCTCGACCGGGGTGCCGGACGGCAACTCCTCCAGCAGTTCCAGCAGGCTGGGGCCGTCGTACCAGGGGGTCTGCTCGGAGCGCTCGACGATGTTGTCGCCGAGCAGCGCCGACACCGGCACGCAGCGGACGTCGGAGATGCCCAGCCCGGCGGCCACCTCGGCGATCTCGGCGGCGACGGTGGCGAACCGGTCGGCGTCGAAGTCGACCAGGTCGATCTTGTTCACCGCGAACACCAGGTGCGGCACCCGCAGCAGCGCGGCGACGGCGAGATGCCGGCGGGTCTGCTCGAGCACGCCCTTGCGGACGTCGACCAGCAGCACCAGCACGTCGGCGGTGGACGAACCGGTCACCGTATTGCGGGTGTACTGGACGTGCCCGGGGCAGTCGGCCAGCACGAAGGTGCGCTTGGCGGTGGCGAAGTAGCGGTAGGCGACGTCGATGGTGATGCCCTGCTCACGCTCGGCGCGCAGGCCGTCGGTGAGCAGCGCCAGGTCGACGATGCCGAGGCCTTTTTCCTTGCTGACCCGCTCGACGGCGGCCAGCTGGTCGGTGAGCACCGACTTCGAATCGTGCAACAGCCGTCCGACCAGGGTGGACTTGCCGTCGTCCACGCTGCCGGCGGTGGCCATCCGCAGCAGCGTGCCGCTGGTATCGCTGCTTGTCAGAACTGCGCTGCTCATCAGAAGTAGCCCTCCTTCTTGCGGTCCTCCATGGCGGCCTCGGTGAGCCGGTCGTCGGCGCGGGTGGCGCCGCGTTCGGTGATCCGGGTGGCGGCCACCTCGGCCAGCACCGCGGCCACGTCGGCGGCGTCCGATTCGACCGCACCGGTACAGGACATGTCGCCGACCGTGCGGTACCGCACGGTCTTGGTCACCACCTGCTCGGACGGCTTCGGCTGGGAGAACTCACCGACGGCCAGCCACATGCCGTCGCGGTGGAACACCTCACGCGAATGTGCGTAGTAGAGGGCGGGGAGTTCGATGTTCTCGGCCTCGATGTAGCGCCAGACGTCGAGTTCGGTCCAGTTGCTCAGGGGGAACACCCGGACGTGCTCGCCGGCTCGGTGCCGCGGGTTGTACAGGTTCCACAGCTCGGGTCGCTGGTTGCGCGGATCCCACTGCCCGAACTCGTCGCGCAGGCTGACCACGCGCTCCTTGGCGCGGGCCTTCTCCTCGTCGCGGCGCCCGCCACCGAAGACGGCGTCGAAGCGGCCCTCGGCGATGGCGTCCAGCAGTGGCTGGGTCTGCAGCGGGTTGCGGGTGCCGTCGGAGCGCTCGATCAGGCGTCCGTCGTCGATGTAGTCCTGTACCTTGGCCACGATCAGCCGGGCGCCCAGCGACTCGGCGACCGAGTCCCGGAACTCGAGCACCTCGGCGAAGTTGTGCCCGGTGTCGACATGCAGCAGCGGGAACGGCAGCGGTGCCGGCCAGAACGCCTTCGCGGCCAGGTGCAGCATCACCACCGAGTCCTTGCCGCCCGAGAACAGCAGCACCGGACGCTCCAGTTCGCTGACCGTCTCGCGGATGATGTGGATCGCCTCGGACTCCAGCTCGCGCAGCTGGCTGAGCCGCCGCGTGCCCTCGCCTATCGAGGCTGCGTTGGTGGAGCTTGTCGAGACCTCCGACTGGGTTTCGACAAGCTCAACCCGCGAAGAGGCGGTTTCGACCGGCTCAACCAGCGACGACCCGGTCAGGTTCAGGCTCTGCAGTGCGGTCACGAAGGGGGCCTCCACGATCTCGGCGGTCTCGGACGGCTGCACGTGCAGGCCGCATTCGGTCTTGTTCAGGCCCGCCCAGCGGCCGGCGCGGGGATCCTCGCCGGGCGCCACCGGACGGGTGCACGGCGCGCAGCCGATCGACGGGTAGCCCTGGGTGAGCAGCGGGTTCGTCGGCACCCGGTGGGTGCTGGCGTAGTCGAGCAGCTCATCGAAGCTCCAGGCGGCGATCGGGTTGATCTTGACCATCTGGTGGCCCTCGTCCCACTCCACGAACTCCGTGTTCGCACGCAGCACGTTGTCCTCGCGGCGGACGCCGGTGACCCAGGCCTCATAACCGGCGAGGGCGGCGTTGATCGGCTCGACCTTGCGCATGCCGCAGCACAGCGTCGGCTCGCGGTCGTGCAGCCGGGCACCGTAGGCGGCGTCCTGCTCGACGACGGTCAGCTTGGGCAGCACGTCGACGATGTGCACCGGCGCCGCGGCGGCCAGGGCGTCCCGCGTCGCGACGGTCTCGGGAAAGTGGTAGCCGGTCTCCAGGAACAGCACGTCGACGCCGGGCAGATGCTGGGCGATCAGGTGCGGCACCACGGTGTCGCCGGCCATCGAGCAGGCCACCGCGACGCGTCCGGCGAAATTCTCGGCCACCCACGCTGCGGCGTCGTCGGCCGTCCAGTCCGCCGAGCGGGCCTGCGCGTCGGCGACCAGCGCCCGCAGCTCGGCGGTGCCGCGCCGGGTGACTGCGACCTCCGCCGTCACCGCAGGGCCTCCTCGTCGCTGCGTTTCACCCAGGTCGAGAAGGTCTCACCGTCGGCGGCGTCGTCGGCGAACCGGCGCACCACCCTCTCGACGTACTCGGGAAGGTCCTCGGCGCTCACCTTCAACCCACGGACGGTGCGGCCGAGCCCGGCGTCCTCACGATCGGACGTCGCCAAGCCGCCGCCCAGGTGCACCTGGAAGCCGAACTCGGGCTCGCCGTCCGCACCGGTGAGGATCTGGCCCTTGAGGCCGATGTCGGCGGTCTGGATCCGGGCGCAGGAGTTCGGGCAGCCGTTCAGATTGAGCGTGATCGGCAGCTCGAGCTTGACGTCGCTCAGCCTGCGCTCCAGCTCGTCGATCGTGGCGGTCGCGGTGTCCTTGGTGTCGACGAAGGCGAGCTTGCAGAACTGGATGCCGGTGCAGGCCATCGTGTTGCGGCGGAACGGGCTGGGGTCGGCGTGCAGGCCAAGTTCGCGCAGGGCGTCCACCACGGTGGTGACCTCGTCGCCGGGCACGTCGAGCATCAGGATCTTCTGATGCGGGGTGAACCGCAGCCGCTGCGAGCCGGCCGCCTCGGCGACGTCGGCGATGCGGTTGAGAATGGTGCCCGAGACCCGTCCGACGGTGGGGGCGAAGCCGATGTAGTGCCGTCCGTCCTTCTGGGAGTGAACACCGACGTGGTCGCCGGCGTAGGGGGCCGGTGCCGGGGCGGGACCGTCAGCGAGCGCGTAGCCGAGGTACTCGTCCTGCAGCACCTGGCGAAACTTCTCCGGGCCCCACTCGGCCAGCAAGAACTTCAGCCGGGCCTTGTTGCGCAGCCGGCGGTAGCCGTAGTCGCGGAAGATCCGGACGACGCCGTGCCACACCTCGGGCGCCTGCTCGGCGGTCACGAAGGTGCCCAGCCGCTCGGCCAGCCGGGGCGCGACACTCAGCCCGCCGCCGACCCACAGGTCGTAGCCGGGGCCGAGTTCGGGATGCACCACGCCGACCAGCGAGATGTCGTTGATCTCGTGCACCACGTCCAGGCTGGGGTGGCCGGTGACCGCGGACTTGAACTTGCGTGGCAGGTTCGAGATGTCCGGGTCGCCGATGAAGCGCTCCACGATCTGCTCGATCACCAGGGTCGGGTCGATAATCTCGTCGGCGGCGATGCCGGCGACGGGGGAGCCCAGCACCACCCGCGGGCAATCGCCGCAGGCCTCGGTGGTGATCAGTCCCACCGACTCCAGACGGCGCCAGATCTCGGGCATGTCCTCGACCCGGATCCAGTGCAGCTGAATGTTCTGCCGGTCGGAGATGTCGGCGGTGTCGCGGCCGAACTCGGTGCTGATGTCGGCGATCACCCGCAGCTGCTCGGTGCTGACTGCGCCGCCGTCGATCCGGACCCGCAGCATGAAGTACTTGTCCGAGAGTTCATCGGGGCCGAGCGAGGCCGTCCGGCTGCCGGAGATGTCCTGGCGGCGCTGGGTGTAGAGCCCCATCCAGCGGAACCGACCGTGCAGGTCGTCCACCGGAATGGAGTCGAACCCCTCCTTGGCGTAGATCTCCTCGATCCGCGCCCGCACGTTGAGCGGGTTGTCCTCGGCCTTGAACTCCTCGTTGTGGTTCAGCGGCGCGGTGCCGTCGACCAGCCACTGCCCGTTGCTGCGGCCCTCGCGAGGCGGACGGACCCGGGCGGGCGCGGTTGCGGTCATGAGAACTCCTGATAGTGGGAGAGATCCGGGTCAGCGTCGGCCGGATCGGAGGAAGGGGCGTCAGAAATCAGGCGCAACACATGGCGCAGCGCATCTCACACGCAGGAACAACGTGACGCCGGATCACGAGCGGGAGAGTGCGAAGCATGCCGTGAAACTACACACGGTGAGACGTGCGCTTCGAATCAGACGGCCAAAACAGCGTTAAAGGTACTACTTAATGTGGTTAGTTGGCTCAGTCTCTTGACCATCGGTGCCAGCTGCGCGTCGGCCCTGAGTGACCCCGGCCACTACGCTAACCGGTGGGCCGGTCGTGGGGGTCGTCGCCCGGAAGGATGCTGGAGTGGGTGAGGTGGATCAGGTCGCGGCGGTGCCGCGATTGCGCTGGCCCACCCGTGACGTCCTCGCCGGCTACTGGAGTGACCTGACCACGGCGTGGCGGGTGCCGGCCGTGAAGCGTGGCCTGCTCGCCACCTCGCTGCTCTTCCTGGGTTCGCTCACGCCCGCCTATCTGCCACAGAACAGCCCGTGGTGGGAGCCGATCCGCGCGCTCGGGTTGGACAACGGGACGACCAAGATCATCGGCACGGCCCTGGTGGTCGCTGCGGTCGTGCTGCTGGTGTCCGCCTGGTTCCGGCTGCGCCCCGGCCTGTACCTGGACTTCAAGCACTGGGCGGTGGGCCTGATCTGGGGCCTTCCGCTGCTGTTCGCGCCGCCGATCTTCAGCCACGACGCCTATTCCTACGCCGCGCAGGGCTGGCTGCTGCACAACGGCCTCAACCCCTACGAGACGCCGGTCAGTGTGCTGCCCGGGGCGTTCGCCGACCAGGTGGCCTGGGTGTGGCGGTACACGCCGGCCCCCTACGGTCCGCTGAGTCTGCAGATCTCGCACCTGATGGTGCTCGCAGCCGGCCTGGACCCGTACCTCTCAGCGCTGCTGATGCGCATTCCGGCGCTGATCGGCGTGGTGCTGATCGTCTACTTCCTGCCCCGGCTGGCAGCCCGGCTCGGCACCGACGTCCAACTCGCCGCCTGGTTCTCGACGATCAATCCGCTGTTGCTCATCGACCTGGTCGGCGGCATGCACAACGACGCCCTGATGCTCGGCCTGATCATCCTGGCGCTTTACCTGACGCACCGCCGACCACAGCAGTTCTGGCTGGGCGCGATCATCGTCGGGGTGGCGGCGGCGGTGAAGCAGCCCGCGCTGCTCGCGGCCTATCCGGTCGCGTTGATCGGACTGCCCTGGCAGTGGAACACCCAGCACGTGCTGAACAAGCTCGCCCGTGCCGTGATCTCCTCGGTGATCGCGCTGGCCACCTTCGTGCTGATCTCGCTGGCGACCGGGCTGAACTTCGGCTGGATGAACGCGATCGACGTCCCCGGCCGGGTCGTCACGCTGGCCCCGCTGTCGCTGCTCGGCGAGGGGATCCGGCTGCTCTGCGTGGCTGCCGGCAACCCGGAGTTGGGCACCCAGATCGCCGGTGGCCTGCTGGTCGCCGGAGTGGTGGCGTCCGCTCTGATCGTGGTCTACCTGGCCGTCACCGTCGCGCCAAGGCGTCCGGTCACCTTCCTGTCCTGGTCGTATCTGTGGGTGGCGCTGCTCGGCCCGGCGATGCATTCCTGGTATCTGCTCTGGGGTGGCCTGCTGCTGCCGCTGACCAGGCCCACCGAACGGGTGCAGAAGGTTGCGGTGGTGGTGACCAGCGTCCTGCTCGGCTACGGGGCCGGCAACCTGGCCTGGCGCAACGACACCGGCATCGGACTCGGTCTGGCGGGCCTGGCACTGATCACCACACTGCTGGTGCGCTACTTCGACGAACACCGGACGGGAGCACATCAGTGAGCGACGAGGTCCTCTTCGAGGTGAGCGGCGGGGTCGGCAGGGTGACGCTGAACCGCCCGCGACAGATCAACGCGCTGACCCAGGGCATGCTCGCCGAGATCGGCGACCGGCTCGCGGACTGGGTCGACGACGACGCCGTGGGGTGGGTCCACCTGACCGGTGCGGGAGAGCGCGGCCTGTGTTCCGGTGCCGACGTCCGTGCCCTGCGGACCGAGCTGTCCGCACGAGGGGACGTCGCGGCCGAGGTCCTCTTCACCATCGAGTACGCCGTCGACGCACTGATCGCGAACTACCCGAAACCATTCCGGGCGGACCTGTTCGGCATCACCATGGGCGGCGGCATGGGGTTGTCCGCGCACTGCTCCGAGCGGGTGGTCCGTGCCGACAGCCGGTTGGCGATGCCGGAGACGATCATCGGCCTGTTCCCGGACGTCGGGGTGCTCTACGAACTCTCCCGCGCGCCCGGTGAGCTGGGTACCCACCTGGCACTGACCGGGGGGAGCGTCGGGGCCGCGGACGCCGTCCTGCTCGGCCTGGCCGATCATGCCGAGGGTGAGGTGTCGCCGGCCGTCCTGCCGGGTCAGCGGGACTGGATCGACGAGTGCTACGCGGGCGACGACCCGGTGGCCATCGTCCGAGGGCTCGAGGAGCACCCGGTGGCGGCGGCCCGGGATGCCGGCGCGGTGCTGCGGCAACGCTGCCCGTTCGCCGTCGCGGTCAGCCTGGCGGCCGTCCGTCGCGCGGCGAAGCTGCCGAGCGTGGCGGCGGTGCTCGGTCAGGACCACGCGCTGGCTGTGCCAATGGTGTTGCGGGCCGACTTCTCCGAGGGCGTTCGCGCCCAGGTGGTCGACAAGGACCGGAATCCGGCCTGGAACCCGGCGAGGCTCGAAGAGGTCGATCCGGCGGACGTTGCGGAGCTGTTCGCGGGGCTGGAGTAGTCCCGCCACTGGTTGAGGCTGTCGAGACCCGGTGCGTGCTGCCCATGGTCTCGACGTAGCTCGACCGACGGATTCCCGGTGGTCTGGACAGACTCGATCTGCGACGAGCGCATTGCTGGCTGTCGGCGAGCCGGTGGCTGCTGGTCGACGGCCATGACGATCCGGCAACCACGGATCGTGTGTCATGACCCAGCAGCCACCGGAGTCAAATTGCCCCGGTGCCGGGGAGGGGTTCAGCGTCCGTAATCGAAGCCTTCATTGCCGGCCTCGATCTGGATCAGCCGGTTGTACTTGGCGACCCGCTCGCCGCGGGCCGGCGCACCGGTCTTCAACTGCCCACAGCCGGTGGCAACCGCCAGGTCGGCGATGAAGGTGTCCGGCGTCTCGCCCGAGCGGTGCGACACCATCTGGCCGTAGCCGGCCCGGTGGCAGATCCGCATCGCTTCCAGAGTCTCGGTCACGGTGCCGATCTGGTTGACCTTGATCAGCGCGGCATTGCCGATGCCGTCCGCGATCGCGGCGGTGATGATGGCCGGGTTGGTGCAGAAGTTGTCATCGCCGACCAGTTGCACCCGGCCACCGAGGTCGGCGGTGAGCTGCTTCCAACCGTCGGGATCCTGCTCGCCCAGGCCGTCCTCGATACTCCAGATCGGGAAGCGGTCAAGCATCTCGCCGTAGCGGGCGATCATCTCGGCGCTCGACAGGTGTTTGCCGTTCACCCGGTAGCCGTCGTCGGCGAAGAACTCCGACGCCGCCGGATCGAGCGCAATTCCGACGCCGTCGGGCCCGGTCGGGTAGCCGGCAGCCGTGATCGCTTCGACGATCAGCGCGAGCACCTCTTCGGGCTCCGCCAGATTCGGAGCGAAACCGCCCTCGTCGCCGAGCCCGGTCGAGTGGCCCCCGTCCGCCAGCAGCGTGCGGAGCGCCTGGTACACCTCGGCACCGGCGCGCACCGCTTCGCGCAGCGAGGACGCGCCCAGCGGACACACCATGAACTCCTGGAAGTCGAGCGGGTTGGGCGCGTGGGCGCCCCCGTTCAGCACGTTGAAGCAGGGCACCGGCAGCCTCGGTTGCCGGCCGACGCCGGGCAGCCAGTCGTGCAGCGGCTCGCCGGACGACGCGGCCAGGGCCCGGGCCAGCGCCATGGAGGTGCCGATCAGCGCGTTGGCGCCGAGTCGTGCCTTGTTCGGGGTGCCGTCCAGGTCGCACATCGCGCCGTCCACTTCGGCCAGGTCGGACCAGGAACGCCCGGACAGCGCCGCGTTCAGCTCGCCGTTCACGTTGGCCGCCGCCTTGGCGACACCCGCGCCGCCGAACCGGGCCGGGTCGCCGTCCCGCAACTCGACCGCCTCGCGGGACCCGGTGGAAGCACCGGACGGGACGCCGGCCTCGGCCGTCGTGCCGTCCGACAGCCGCACCGAGACCGTCAGAGTGGGACGTCCGCGGGAGTCCAGCACCTCGAGTGCCCGTACCCGTTCGATTTCGAAAGCCATCGCCGGCCCCTTTCGCGCTCAGGGGTCCCCGCCCTGGGAATCCCGGGTGCGCAACGCGGCTGTGATGGAGGGGCCAAGCGGTTCCCCACCACCGTGTCAGCAGCGCGCTGCGCACGAGGTAGGGACTGTTGGTCGCAAGAGCGACAGTTTGCATGATGCGGGCGAGCCCCACCGCCCACTGGCGACTCTAGCCGCTCACCCGTTCCCCGGTCGAGAGTGTGGGCCTCTGACTCAGCGCTCCCCGAACTCTTGTACAAGTAGTTAGGCGAGCGCGCGACGGGGCCTCGGGCTCACGTCCGGTAGTCGACGACAACGGGGGAGTGGTCGCTCATCCGCCGCTCATAGGACGGCTCGCGATCCGTGCCGCCGGTGATCGCGGAGGCTGCCAGCCTGGGCGTCGCCAGGTGGTAGTCGATGCGCCAGCCGGTGTCCTTGGCGAACGCCTGGCCGCGCCACGTCCACCACGAGTTCGGGCCCTGCTGATCGGGATGAAGCCGACGGACGACGTCGACGAGGGTCCGTGGCGTCACGATCCGGTCGAACCAGGCCCGCTCATCGGGCAGGAACCCGGGGTTGCGTTGGTTGGCGCGCCAATTGGTCAGGTCGAGGCGGGTGTGGGCGATGTTGAAGTCGCCCATCACCAGGAACTCGCGCCCCTGCCGGACGGCCAGTCGCCGGGCTCGGGTCAGATAGGCCCCGAGCGAGGCGAGGAAGCGCATCTTCCGCCGGTGCTTCTCCGGGTCGGCGTCCGGTCCCTCCCAGGACGCGCCCTTCGGCACGTACAGCGACCCCACGGTCAGCGGCGGCCCGGACGGCGGCTCCAGGTCGACCTCGAGGTAGCGTCCTTCGTGGTCGAAGCTGCGGTTGCCGAAGCCCATCCGAACCGCGGACGGCGCCCAGCGGCTGAGCACACCGACCCCGTTGCGGCCGGCCAGCAGCCCCGGGTGATAGGTGAGGCGGTGCTCCGGCCAGGCGTCGGCGGGCACCTCATCGTGCGGGCAGCGCACCTCCTGCACAGCGACGATGTCGGGCTCCCGCCGCGCCAGCCAGTCGCCGAACCCGCGTCGCACGCAGGCCCTGATCCCGTTCACGTTGGCGCTCGCGATCCGCAGGGTGGTCACCGGGTCACGCTAGCGGGGGTCTGCGACGATGGCCGGCATGGTGTCGGTGTCGTTCCTCGGCTTGTGGACCAACGATCTGCCCGGCATGCGTCGTCTCTATGTGGACGGCTATGGGCTCGAGGTGATCCGCGAGACATCCACCAGCGTCTGGCTCGCGCTCGATGACAGGGCCGAACTCCACCTGTATACAACCTCGGACGACTACCACGCCTTCTTCGGCACCGCACCGGTGCCCGGGCTGTTCGTCGACGACTTCGACGCGACGATGGCGGCGTTGGACCGGCTCGGCGTCGAGTGGCTGACCGAGATCAGCAGCGCCGACGACCGCCAGTGGCGCCACTACCGGGCCGCCGACGGCAACGTCTACGAGGTCATGGGTCCGCTGGCCGAGCGGCGTCCAGACTGACCCGTCCCGGCTCGACGCCCAGCCTGCGCGAGCGATTGGCTGACGGCGGAAACTGGTCGATACTGCCGCCATGGCCACTCTCAGCTACGGCATGATCAGCTCGCTCGACGGCTACATCACCGGTCCCGACGGCAGCTTCGACTGGGCCGAGCCGGACGCCGAGGTGCATCAGTTCGTCAACGACCGGGACCGAAGCATCGGCACCTACCTGTACGGCCGCCGGATGTGGGAGACCATGAAGGTCTGGGGCGAGGACGACTGGCTGGCGGGCGAGCCGGACGTAGTTCAGGACTACGCGCAGCTGTGGCGGGACGCCGAAAAGGTGGTCTTCTCCACCACACTGCCCCCTGTCGAGGAACCACGGACGCGGCTCGAGCGCAGCCTCAATGTCGACGCCGTCCGACGGCTGAAGGAGAACGCGGACGCCGACCTGGCCGTTGCCGGCCCGACGCTGGCCGCCCACCTGCTCCGCGCCGACCTGATCGACGAACTCACCCTCTACCTGGCGCCCCCGGTGATCGGCAGCGGCGTCCGGCTGCTACCGGAGATGAAGCTCACCCTGGAGTTGCTCGAGGAGCAGCGCTTCGCCTCCGGCTTCGTCTTCCTCCGCTACGCCGTCCGGAACTGACGCTGACCATCAACCGTTGAGCGCGTCGAATCCCGTTTGTGACTTCGGGTCTTGACCAGCGAAGAAACAGCGCTCCTACCGGTAGTTGGCGAACTGGACCGGGAAGTCGTAGTCGGCTTCCTTGATCAGCCGCTGGCACGCCTGCAGATCGTCCCGCTTCTTGCTGGAGACCCGCAGCTCGTCGCCCTGCACCTGGGTCTTGACGCCCCTGGGGCCGGAGTCGCGGATCAGCTTGGCGATCTTCTTCGCGTCCTCAGTGGCGATGCCCTGCTGCATGGTGGCGGTCAGCTTCCAGATCTTGCCGCTGATCCGTGGCTCACCCGGCTTCAGCGCCTTAAGGTCGATCTTGCGGCGGACCAGCATGGTCTGCAGCACGTCGAGGACGGCCTTGACCCGCTCTTCGCCGGACGCCTCCATGTCGATCACGTCGCCGGCCACCTTGATGGCGGCATCGGTGCCCTTGAAGTCGTACCGGTTCCGGATCTCCTTGGCGGTCATGTTGACCGCGTTCTCCAGCTCCTGCTGGTCGAATTTGCTCACCACGTCGAAGGAGCTATCGCCTGCCATCGTCCGTCCTCATCTCTGCTTCGTCCCGATTGGTCCGCCCCCGGACAGTGTTGCTATGTTTGTCCTCGCCCACCAGCACGGCAGGTTGCCCGAGCGGCCAAAGGGAGCGGTCTGTAAAACCGTCGGCATCGCCTACGTAGGTTCGAATCCTACACCTGCCACCGTGTGCCAGGCCTAGTCAAAGCAATATTGGCTAGGCCTGTTGCGGCTTCCTGGGCGGCCGCAGAGCACGTGGGCCACGGTGTCGAGAAGCCATGTCGCCGGACTGCGACCGCATTGCGACACCGCGGCCACCCGTGGGACACGGCGGCCCAATAGCGTGGACCCGCCAGTCCACGAGAGGGATCCACCATGACGAACCAGCACCCCCGGCTCGCCCGCATGCTCGCCGTCGGCGCTGCCCTGCTGCTCACCACTGGGTGCAGCGTGGCGGTGACCACCGGCTCGCCGACCAATCCTCCGGGCGGCACCCAGCCGGCCGACCCGACCGCGACCGCTCCCTCGACGACTGCTCCGACCACCGAGGAGTCGATGCCGCCCGAGGCCAAGCCGGTCGATACCCTCGTCACCCGCGCCACCCGGGACGCCGACCGCACCACCGCGACCGTCAAGGGCGATGCCAGCGGCACCCGCTACGACTCCGCACTGTCGCTGTGGGCCGGTTGCGACGGCTCCGAGGACGAGGTCCTGTTCGGCGTTGCCGGCCACAGGATCTTCCAGGGCAAGCTGGGCCTGCGCGCCTCCGTGCCCGATGACATCGTGGTGCACGTGTTGATCCTGGCCGACGGCGACCCCGTCCAGAATCTGCAGCTGGACGGCACCAACCCGACCCCGGCGCTGCTGCCGATCCGGTTCCTGATCGACGGCAAGAAGAAGGCCACGATGCGGACCAAGGTGGTCAAGGGGACCTGCTCCAGTGCTGAGGAGTCCTACGCGGTGCTGGTGGACGGCTATGTCTACTGAGCGTCCCGCGCTGCTGCTGGTCGACGACGACCCCGGCATCACCTCCGGCCTCAGCCCGATCCTGGAACGCGACGGCTTCGCGGTCACCATCGCCGAAGACGGCGCAACCGCGCTCGAAACGGTGGCCGCGGGCGACATCGACATCGTGGTGCTCGACGTGATGATGCCCGGCCTCGACGGACGCGAAACCCTGCGCCGGCTGCGCCGCGACGGCCACACCGTCCCGGTGGTGCTGCTCACCTCGGTGGGGGAGGCCGCCGAACGCGCCAGGGCCCTGGACGAGGGCGCCGACGACTACCTCAACAAGCCGTTCGACGCCGGCGAACTGATCTCCCGCGTCCGGGCTGTGCTGCGCCGCACCGCCGCCGGGAAACCCACACTGACCAGCGCCGCCGTCCTGACCGCCGGCGAACTCAAAGTGGACCGCTCGGCGCGCCGCGCTTGGCTGGCCGGACGCGAGGTCGCCCTCACCCCGAAGGCGTTCGCCCTGCTCGATCACCTGATCACCCACCCGGACGAGGTGGTCTCCAAACCGCGGCTGCTCGAGGTGGTCTGGGGCTACGACGACCCGGTCGGCACCCGTGCCATCGACCACCGGATCTCCGAGCTGCGCCGGGTGCTGGCCGACGATCCGGCCCATCCCCGCTGGATTCGCACCGTGCCCGGCGTCGGCTACGCCTTCGTCGCCCCGGTCAGTCGGGCCCCCGCCAGTCAGGCATCGCTCAGTCAGGGCCTCCGATGACAGCGGCGAACCGGGTGGCGGCGGCCGTCGCCGCGGTCGGACTGGTCAGCGCACTGGTGGTGTGGCTGGTCGTTCCGCAGACCCGGGTGGTCTTCGCCGTCTCGCCCGCCCTGCTGCTGGCGCTGGTCACCGTGCTGGTCGCCGGTGCCGCGCTCGCTGCCGGACGTCTCGTCCAAGCCCGGGAGCGGCTGCTCGCGCTGGGCGATCGACGGGTCGCCGAGGCCGCCCAGGAGGTCGAGGCCCGGCTGGGCGCCGAACGTGGCCGGCTGCTGGGCCGGATCGACCATGAGCTGAAGAACCCCGTGATGGCCACCAACCTGGCCCTGGATGCCCTGCGTGCCGCGCCTTCCGGCAGCCCGCAGGCCGCCGACGCCGTCGAGGTCATCGCCACCCAGTCCGCCCGGCTGGGCGCCCTGCTCACCTCGTTGCGCAAGATCGCCGACGTCGAGCACCGCGATCTCGACATCGAGTCCGTTGACCTGGGGGAGTTGCTCACCGCCGTCCGGGACGCCTGCTCGACCACGCCGGACGGCGTTCAGCGGCACTGGTCGCTCAACCTGCCGCAGGCACCGTGGCCGCTGCCGGCCATCGCCGGTGACCCCGACCTGCTCTACCTGGCGCTGTACAACCTGACCGACAACGCTGTGAAGTACTCCCGTTCGGGCGATCGGATCGAGATCAGGGCGTCCGAATCCGACGGCGGCATCGGTGTCGTGGTCGCCGACACCGGCGCCGGCATCCCGGCCGACGAGGTGCCGGGTGTCTTCGACGAACTCTCCCGCGCGTCCACCGCCCGCGGCATTCCCGGCCAGGGCCTCGGTCTGGCGCTCGTCCGTTCGGTCGTCGGACGCCACGGTGGCCGCGTCAATCTCGACTCCCGGATCGGTGTCGGCACCTCGGTGTCGCTGTGGCTGCCGCTGCCGTCCACCCAACACGCCAGCCACCCCGAAAGGAGAGCCTGATGCTCCGATCCCGTCTCGCCGCAGGCCTGCTCACCGGTGCCCTGCTCCTCACCGGCTGCTCGGTCAGCGTCAGCGCCGAACCGTCGGCTACCCCCGCCGACATCACAACGCCGCCGGTCGAACCCAGCCCGGAGACGAGCGCGACCAGCAGCGCCGAGCCCGCCGCCGACAATGCGGTGCCCGGCTACGCGATCGGCCAGGCGCCGCCGGTGCCGCTGTTCAGCCTGCCCGACATCTCTCGGGTCTCGACGGCCGGCAAGAAACTGCGCGACAAGCTCAAGGTCGAGATCAAAGACATTCCGGGCGTCACAATCACCGCCGTGCGCTGCACCAAGGACGGTCAGTACAACAACGCCGACTCCGGGCTGGTGCTGTACGGCGACGGCTCGGGCTCCTACGTCGGCCCGGACGGCAGCTACACCCGTGGCCGGGACGGCTCCGAGACCTCGGTCAGCGACCGTGAGTCGATCACGCGGGACGGCAAGGGCGGCGGCAGCTACGTCAACGATCAGGTGTCGATCACCAACGCAGGTGACGGCTCGGGCACCTACGTGGATTCCGACATCTCGGTCACCATCGACGGCAAGGGCGGCGGCAGCTACGTCAGCGGCACCGAGTCGATCACCAATGACGGCGACGGTTCGGGCACGTATGTGAGCGGCAAGGTGTCGATCAGCAACGACGGCAACGGTTCCGGCACCTACGTGGACGCTCACGTCTCCATCAGCAACGACGGACGGGGCGCCGCCACCATCGTCGGCCCCAGCTTCTCCGGAACCGTGCCGGCCGATCCGCTGGCGCCGGTGCCGGCACTGGGCAAATTCCCGCCGGTGCAGCAGTTGCTGCCGAAGATCGACATCTGCGGCTTCGTGATCACCCTGGCCGACGGCGTGCTGTTCGACTTCGACAAGGACAACATCCGCCCCGACGCCGCCGCGACCCTCGACAAGGTCGCCACCGCGCTGAAGCAGGTCGGGAACAACCCGATCCAGATCAGCGGGCACACCGACGCCATCGGCACCGACAGCTACAACCAGGGGCTGTCCGAACGGCGCGCCGGTTCGGTGGAGCAGGCGCTGCGGCAGCGCGGTGTGGCGGCACCGATGACGTCCAAGGGGTACGGCGAGAGCCGACCGGTGGCGCCCAACGAGCTCAACGGCAAGGACAATTCGGCCGGCCGCCAGCTGAACCGCCGGGTGGAGATCTTCGTCCGCGGCTGACCGGCGAGCGGTAGGTCGGGCCCGGAGGCCGAACCCCCGGTAGCGCGGCACGGTCGGCGCGCCCGGGCAAGTGTGCCCGGGACTACGCCGGACGCGCTTACACTGACCGCATGCTCATGCAGCGTGGCTTGCCCTTGCCCGCGCCGGAAACGCCGGCCGGGGTGACTCTTCGTCCCCAGCGGCCCTCCGACGCCGAGGCGTTGGGGGCTCTGTACTGGGACTCCTACCCCAAGGGTGCCGCCGCGGTCGACCTGGAGGACGCCGTCGAAGAGATGGAGGGCGTCTTCGCCGGCGAGTACGGTACCCCGGTGGAGGAGGCATCCCTGGTGGTCGAGGACTCCGACGGCGCGGTGATCGGCTGCGTCCAGACCGTGACCAGCCCGCCCTGGGAGGGCATCCCGGCGGTGCCGTTCGTGATCGAACTGTTCATCCATCCCCAGCACCGCCGGCGCGGACTGGGCACGGCGCTGCTGCTGTCGGCGGCTCAGGCGTGTCACGACAGCGGTTGGGAGAGCATGGCGCTGAACGTTCAGGAGGAGACCGGGAAGGAAGCGGGACAGCTCTACCAGCGTCTGGGCTTCGTCGAGATCACCCCCGTGGGTGCCGTCGAGGTCTGACTCGCCGACCGTCGTGCCGATTTGAGGGCGACGCGAGACCTCGTGTAGTGTTTCACGCGGTCCAGGCCCCTATAGCTCAGTCGGCAGAGCGTCTCCATGGTAAGGAGAAGGTCTGCGGTTCGATTCCGCATGGGGGCTCTGCGTTTGGAGTTCGGTGGAATAACCGCCCACCGTGCCCGGTTGGGTACTCCGAACGGGCGGCGGGATAGCTCAGGCGGTAGAGCAAGCGGCTCATAATCGCTGTGTCGCGGGTTCGAGTCCCGCTCCCGCTACCAGGATCGGCAACTGCAAGACGAGAGAGAGCAACGGCGATGGCCAAGAAGCAGTCGGAGATTCGTCCGAAGATCACCTTGGCGTGCACCGAGTGCAAGGAGCGCAACTACATCACCAAGAAGAACCGGCGTAACGACCCGGATCGTCTTGAGCTGAAGAAGTTCTGCCCCAAGTGCCACCTGCACACCGCGCACCGCGAGACTCGCTGAGCGAAGCCACGAGGCCGCCCGCGTTACGCGGGCGGCCTTTCGCTTTGTCGGCACTACCCTGTGGCCATGATCAGCGAGACCCACGTCGGACGCAGCTATCCGCCGTCCGCGCCATACCTGGTGAGCGCCGCCAAGGTGGCCGAGTTCGCCGCCGCCCTCGGTGACGCCGACAACCCGGCCTACGCCGGCCCGGACGCCGTCGCCCCGCCCACCTTCGCGGTGCTGCTGTCCTCGGCGGCGTGGCAGGCGATGTTCGACGACCCGGAGCTGGAACTGTCGCTGAGCAGCACCGTCCACACCGATCAGCGGTTCACCTGGCAGCGTCCGTTGCGGGTCGGTGACGCCGTCACCGCCACCCTGACCATCGACCGGGTCCGCGCCCGCGGGAATAGCGCGTTCATCTCGCTCACTGTCGCCCTGGACGCCGACGGCGAACGGGTCTGCGACGCGGCGTCCACGCTGCTGCACAGCTGGCCGGAAGGGAATGCGGCATGACCGACGTCGAGGTCGGCACCGTGTTGCCGAGCATCACCGCCACCTTCACCCGCCAGACCTTGGTGCGCTACGCGGGTGCCTCCACCGATTTCAACCCGATCCACTACTCGGACGCCGCCGCCGCCGCCCTCGGCCTGCCGAGCGTGATCGCTCACGGCATGCTCACCATGGGCACCGCGCTGCGGGTGGTGACCGACTGGTGCGGCGACCCGGCGCGGGTGCTCAGCTACTACGTCCGGTTCGTCAAATCCGTTCCGGTGCCCGACGACCTCGACGGTGTCACGGTCACCTTCGGGGGTACCGTGACGAAGGTGGAAGACGGCATCGCGACCGTCACCATTGAGGCGACGCTCGACGGCCTCAAGGTGCTCGGCGGCGCGAAGGCCGACGTGCGGTTGTGACAGCCGCGCGCACGTATGGAGGTGCATTGTGACTGACCTGCTGACCGGCAGCACGACCCGGCTGGCCGACCACACCACGCTCCGGGTCGGCGGCCCTGCCCGCACCTGGATCGAGGCGACCACCGAGGACGAACTGGTGGCTGCCGTGCAGACCGCGGACGCCGCCGGTGAGCCGCTGCTGATCCTCGGCGGCGGCTCCAACGTGCTGGTCGCCGACGACGGTTTCGACGGCACCGTGGTGCATGTCGCCACCCGCGGCATCAGGCTGGCCGGTGGGTCCTGCACCATCGACGAACCCGGCGCCGCGATGTGCGGCGGCGCCGTGATCGAGGTCGCCGCCGGTGAGAACTGGGACGACTTCGTCGCCCATGCGATCGCCCAGGAGTGGCGTGGCATCGAGGCACTCTCCGGCATCCCGGGCAGCGTCGGCGCCACCCCGATCCAGAACGTCGGCGCCTACGGCCAGGAGGTGGCCGACTGGCTGTGGTCGGTGCGCACCTGGGACCGGCAGGCCAACAGTTTCCGCACCTTCGCGGTCGGGGACTGCGGCCTCGGCTACCGGACGTCGCGGTTCAAGGCCGAGCCGGGCCGCTACGTGGTGCTCAGCGTCACGTTCCAGTTCCGGCAGGGCACCATGTCGGCGCCGCTGAGGTTCGGCGAGCTGAGCCGGCGGCTGGAGACCGACGCGCGCGGCCGTGCCCCGATGACGGACGTCCGCGAGGCCGTCCTCGACCTGCGGCGCGGCAAGGGAATGGTGCTGGACGCCGCCGATCACGACACCTGGAGTGCCGGCTCGTTCTTCACCAACCCGATCCTGGACGTCGACCAGACCGCCGCACTGCCCGAGTCGGCCCCCCGCTTCCCGCAACCGGACGGCCGGGCCAAGACCAGCGCCGCCTGGCTGATCGAGGCCGCCGGCTTCCACAAGGGATTCGGCGCGCCGCCGGCGACCCTGTCGACCAAGCACACCCTGGCGCTCACCAACCGCGGCGGAGCCGGCAGCGATGACCTGCTGGCCCTCGCGCGCGAGGTGCGCGACGGCGTCCGGGACGCGTTCGGCATCACCTTGGTCCCGGAACCCGTACTGGTGGGCGTCACCCTAGACTGAGGGTCATGTCCCTCTTCAGCGCAGTTCCGCTTGCCCCGCGCGACCCGATCCTCGGCCTGACCGAGGCATTCCAGGCCGACACCAACCCGAACAAGGTCAATCTCGGGGTGGGGGTCTACCAGGACGGCACCGGCAAGCTTCCGCTGCTGGAGTGCGTCCGTCAGGCCGAGCAGCGGCTCGCCGAGGACCCGAAGCCGCGCGGCTACCTGCCGATCGACGGGCTGCCCGGCTACACCAAGGCTGTCCGTGAACTGGTCTTCGGCGCCGATTCGGCAGTCGTCGCCGCCGGACGCGTGGTCACCGTCCAGGCGCTGGGCGGCACCGGCGCGCTGAAGATCGGTGCCGACTTCCTGCGCCGCTTCGATCCGGACGCCAAGGTGCTGATCTCGGACCCGTCGTGGGAGAACCACGAAGCGCTGTTCACCCGCGCCGGCTTCACGGTGGAGACATACCGCTACTACGACGCGGACGCCCGCGGCGTCGACTTCGAGGGCATGCTGGCCGACCTGGCCGCGGCCCCGGCCGGCACCATCGTCGTGCTGCATGCCTGCTGCCACAACCCGACCGGCTATGACCTCACTGAGCAGCAATGGGGCAGCGTCATTGAGACCGTGACCCGGGCCGGGTTGGTGCCGTTCCTGGACATGGCCTACCAGGGCTTCTCCGAGTCGCTGGACGCCGACGGCGCCGTCGTCCGACGCTTCGCCGAGACCGGTCTGCCGCTGCTGGTGTCCACCTCGTTCTCCAAGAGCCTCGGCCTGTACGGCGAGCGGGTCGGGGCCCTGTCGGTGGTCTGCGCGGATGCCGAGGAGGCGGCCCGGCTGCTCTCTCAGGACAAGATCGTGATCCGGACGAACTTCTCCAACCCGCCCACCCACGGCGCCCAGCTGGCTGCGACCGTGCTGGCCGACCCCGAGCTTCGCGCCCTGTGGATCGACGAACTCGCGGCCATGCGGGACCGGATCAAGGCGATGCGGTTGCGCCTGGTCGCCGGCCTAGAGGCCGCTGGGATCACCGACATGGGCTTCATCGCCACCCAGGTCGGCATGTTCAGCTACTCGGGGCTGACCAAGGATCAGATGATCGCGCTGCGCCAACGGCACGGGGTGTACGGCACCGACAAGGGCCGGATCTGCGTCGCCGCGCTCAATGAGGCCAACATCGATCACGTCTGCGCGGCCCTTGCGGACGTCCGCAAGGGCTGACCCGCCCCGGTTCGACTGGCTCGGTTGGACTGGCTCGGTTCGACGGGACGGGGTTGGCCGGGTACACTTCTTGTCTTGGTGGCCTCACCTCAGTTGGCCCATGCCCACAACGCTCACAAGGCGCTGGGTGCGGTGCTCACAAGGCTCAGGCGCTGGCGAGGCTGGCCACCGTGAAGGGCAATAGCTCAATTGGCAGAGCAGCGGTCTCCAAAACCGCAGGTTGGGGGTTCAAGTCCCTCTTGCCCTGCTGGGACGTGTCGAGTGCGAAGGATCATGTGTGGCGGACAAGGACAATGCCGAGAGCGAGAACGGCGTTCCGGCTGCCCAGGATCCGGCGCGTGAGGTAGCGCGTACGGCGGCGAGCAGCCGTCCGGTTCGCAAGTCGGCGTCAGCAGCAGCCTCGTCGGAGGGTAAGAAGGACCACGCCACGCCCAAGCAGCGTGCGGGCGGCGCGGCCAAGGCTCGCAAGCGCACCACACCGGCGGCCTTCGTCCGCGAGTCGGCCGGTGAGTTGCGCAAGGTGGTCTGGCCGACGGCGACCCAACTGCGGCAGTACTTCACCGTCGTGCTGGTCTTCGTGCTGCTGGTGATCCTGTACGTCAGCGCCCTTGACCTGCTGTTCGGCTGGAGTCTGCTGCAGCTCTTCGGCTGAGGCCCCCGAGAAGTCAACGAGAGAAGCAATCTGTGTCTGATACGCCTGCCACCAATGAGTCCGATTTCGAGATCGACCTCGGGCCCGCCGATGCTGCCGCGCCGGCGGACGAATTCGAGGTGGACCTGAGCATCGACTCCTCCGACGAGCCTGACGACGGGGTCTCGATCGACCTCAGCGAGCCCGAGCCCGAGCCGTCCGTCGACGACGAGGCGGAGGCCGGTGATGAGGCTGTCCTGGAGGCGTTGCGCGACGAGCTGCGCGGTCAGATCGGCGATTGGTACGTCATCCACACCTACTCCGGCATGGAGAACCGGGTGAAGCAGAACCTGGATTCCCGGGTGAAGACGCTCGGCATGGAGGAGTACATCTTCGAGACCGTGGTGCCCACCGAGGAGGTCGTCGAGACCCGCAGCGGCACCCGCAAGACGGTCACTCGTACGGTGCTGCCCGGCTACGTGCTGGTCCGCATGGAGCTGACCGACGCGTCCTGGGCCGCGGTGCGGCACACCCCGTCGGTGACCGGCTTCGTCGCGCACGCCAACGCGCCCGTCCCGCTTTCGCTGGACGAGGTGCACAAGATGCTGGCACCCGCCGCGCTGGCCAAGGCCGCAGCGGCGGCGTCCGGGCCGAAGAAGCGCACCCGCAAGGTCGAGGTTGCCGACTTCAATGTCGGTGACTCCGTCATGGTCGTCAATGGTCCGTTCTCGGGCGTACATGCGACGATCACCGAAATCAACGCGAACAGCCAGCGGCTCAAGGCCCTGGTGGAGATCCTGGGTCGGGAGACCCCGGTCGACCTGACGTTCAACCAGATCGCCAAGGTCTAGTTCGCGCACCCGTTACACAACCAGTTAAGGACCCACACACATGCCTCCCAAGAAGAAGGTAGCGGCCATCGTCAAGGTCGCCCTGAACGCGGGTGCGGCGACCCCGGCTCCGCCGGTCGGCACCGCGCTCGGCC
>WBZS01000215.1_pt1 | contig 41023 bp, 21 predicted proteins | sample 5204201 | NCBI WGS metagenome assembly WBZS01 (sample SAMN12344357, study PRJNA552823) | activated sludge metagenome | biome: Activated sludge suspended growth; feature: Nitrification reactor; material: Wastewater; isolation source: activated sludge from nitrification reactor of wastewater...
TGGCATGAACGGCAGTCCAAATCCCTGTGTTGTCCGAGCAATATAAAAGCCGTGCTGTCGTGATCAAACGTTGCTGTCTTCTTGTTGAAATTCCAGTTTTCTGAGTTATGGCATTTAGAACAATCAATAGCAAAGCTGTTGCCGTGTGGTGACTGACCTGACACTACATAAACGCCACAAAGCAAAAACAATATTATTGATGACAATCTACACATTCCAGTTTCCCTGTTTTATAAGTAACGTTCTTTTTACCATTTACCCACGCTTCCTGATGACATTTATTACACGCCACATTAATATGAGCACCATCTAATTTAAAAGCAGCATTATTATGATTAAAGTTACTGCTATCCCATTTGTTAAAACCATGACACTTCTTACAATCGGTTACCCCTGCTTCTTCGAATTGATTTCCATGAATATTTTCATGACAGGAAGCACATTCCATAGATAATCCCATAAATTTTTGTACCCGATTATTTTCTAATTTATCGGTTTTATAATGACAAGACCTGCATTCGATCGTCAAATGTTTTCCTTCCAGTCCAAATCCTGTTAAATTATGATCAAATGAAACAGATTGCCAGCTATCATTATTATGGCATTTTTTGCAATCATTTTCGGGTATAAACTTTTCACTTATTGCTCCCTGGTGAACATTATTATGGCAATCAACACAGATTTTTCCAATAGTTTTAAATTTCCATTTTTCATTTTTAAAATGGCAAGCGTTGCATGCCGTAGCCAAATGTGCTCCTTCCAACAAAAAATTTGTTTCTTCATGTTGTTCGAAACTAAAAGTGCTTTCCATAAAACCAGTGTCGGTGTGGCATGCTGAACAATCCCGGTTTTTTATATCTTTAAATTCACCCTCATGGTAATCCTTGTGACATGATGCACATAAATCATGCGGCAAAGGGTCGGTCATTTTAGGTGTATTGTGGCATTTCCTGCAATCCACGTCTCTGTGTTTCCCTTGAAGCGCATAGCCAGTTAAAGTATGGTCAAAAGCAGTTAGTTTTTTGTTGATGTTAAAGCTTTGAACGGAATGACAATCCCTGCAATTTGTTCCAAATTTATTTTCATGCACATCGTTATGGCAATCCATACATGTGATTTGGTTCAGCGTTTCAAATTCTTTATAATTCCCTTTAGTTCCCTTTCGGTCATCATGGCATTTTTTACAATCCAGTGTACTATGTTTTCCTTCAAGTTTAAAGCCAGTCAGGGCATGATTAAAGTCTGAGGAAGTTTTGATATCTGTAAAAGAAGATTCATTGTGGCAGGATTTACAATTCATTCCGAATTCGCCATGGTGCGGGTCTTTATGGCAGGAATTACAGTTTTTAAATAGAATATCAGCAAATTGCTGTATTTTTTTACCATTTTTAAATTCGAACATGTGGCATTTGGCACAATCAATATTGGTATGAGCTCCTTTTAACGGGAACTCCGTTTTATTGTGATTAAATAATGATGCCGGTTTGAAAGCATCCATATTGTGGCATTTGACACAATCATTGGATAAAGTCTTTTGGTGATAATCTTCGTGGCAGGAAACACAAGAAGGATCGAGTCCCAGGAAAGTATTTTTGTTAAGTTTTATACTTTTATCTACAATATGATCCTCAAAATGGCATTTGGCGCAATCATTCACTTTTTTATGTGCCCCTTTTAATTCATAGCCGGTAAGTGTATGGTTAAATTTTTTTTCATCAAACCTGATCATATCAAAATTGAGGCCATGATGATCGCTATGGCAGGTGATGCATGATTTGCCTTTGATTTCAGATGAAACGTGATATCCTTTTTTTTGAGTGATTCTGGCTTTTAATGGTTTGTGGCAATCCAGACATTTTTGTTCGGAAATTTTTGAACCCAAAGTATGGCAGGCAGTACAATTTTTAATGCCTTCCAGATTAGCATGTGCTTTGGAAAGCTTGCCGGGGCTTATCTGTGCGTTCAGGTTGCCGGAACTCATAAATACCGACAAGACCAATAAAAAAATTGATCCTTGGAATATGTTTATTGAGTATGGCAATTTCATGCTTATTTTTTATGCGTTAGCATCGTATAATTGAACCTTTTAGAAATCAAAATCCCGGACTTCTCCAGAAATTGGGTTGGCAATTCACCTCCTGCAAAGATAAATACAAGGTCATTGGCTAACATCAGTGTTTCCCCTTGGTTTACAGCCATCTCCACCTGATCCGGCATGATCTTGATCACATTTGACGAAAATAACATTCTAATTGATCCTGAATTTATGGCTTTTTGAATGTTTTCGCCATTTTTTGGTTTTAATCTGTTAAAATTTTCACTTCGGTAAGACAGGGTTACCTCATTTTGATCTGCCAATAATAATGCACTTTCAATAGCGGAGTCTCCACCGCCAACAACAAGGATTTTTTTATCTGAAATCAGTTCAGGTTCTAATAACTTATAGGCTACTTTTTCAAGTTCCTCGCCCGGGACATTCAATTTCCTGGGTGTTCCCCTTCTTCCAATAGCCAGTAAGACCTTATTACCTGAATAAGTTTTTCTGTCAAGGGAAGTTACAGTAAAAGTGGATCCATTTTTTATAATTGTTTCTACCTTGGCGTGTTCGCGTATGTCAATATTATTTTTATTGATTACTTCTTTCCAAAGCATTAACAATTCGTCTTTACTGGTCTGAAATAATTTTACTTTGCCATGGCAGGGTAAATCCATCGGCGAAGTCATTACTATTTTAGCCCTGGGAAAATTATACACAGTTCCCCCTAAAGTGTCTTGCTCCAGCACTATAGCCTTCATGCCCATTTTTTTAGCTTGAAGAGAAGCTGAGATTCCTGCAGGGCCTGCACCAATGATGATTAAATCAAATTCACCCGGGTGGTTTTTATCCAGCGTTTCAAAGATATGTTCTGCAGCTTGTTTACCTTGTTCCACACTATTTTTTATGAGTCCCATGCCTCCCAGTTCTCCTGCAATAAAAATGCCCTGAACATTGGTCTCAAAATTTTGATTGATATGGGGCAAGTCAACACCTCTTTTTTCGGTTCCAATTTTTAAAGTAATCGCTTCGACAGGACAGGCATGAAAACATGCCCCATGGCCGATACATCGGGAAGCATTGATCAATGTAGCTCTGCCGTTTCTTATACCAATAATATCCTTTTCAGGGCAGGCCTGGACACATGCTCCGCTTTTAATACAATTATCTTCGTCAATGTAAGGGTATAAAGAAACAGGTTCGTAAATTCCCTCTTCTTTAGCCAGTATAATTTTTTGATCAACCGATTTAGATTCATTTTTTAATTTGCGCAAGTAGATGTAAACTACTACAAAACAAAAAAGAGCCACGATTAAATATATGATCAATTCTTCCATTTTGTTGGATTACAATATTAAAAGATCCAGGTATAACCAAAAGTAACTGAAACGGCAACGTGCACAATCATAATTATTAACATAATAAGCGCAAAGGGCAGGTGTGCAATATGCCAGTATCTAAAAAGTTGCTGCATTGTAACTAACCTTTGAATTTTCCTGGTCATTGCCAATTCAGTTTTTACCAGATTTATGATTGCGTTTATATTGTTTTGATTCAGGTTTTTGGATTTCAATCTGTTTTTTAATTGTTTAATGTTCCGTAAATCATTCCAATATTGTTTTGCAAATCCCGAAATCCCTTTAAATTGAACAGCAGAACTTTCTGATAAAGTGTCACCTATAAGTTCATCTACATTCACAGAAACGCTGTCCAGGTTTTGTTTTAATTTATTTGTTAAATTTTGCTTCATTTCATGTACTTCATGCAGGCTTAATTCTCTTCCCTGAATGGTTCTTGGAATCTGGAGATAAATAAATCTGCCAATGACACCGCTGGCGACAACAGCCACCATGCTCCAGAAGCTAACAGAAACAATACCTCCAAATTTGAAGGAAGTGTGGAACAATACCATTATAGGACCTAAAGTGCACAAAAAAATATGAAACTCAAGCCAGTGTTTTAGCATTCCAATTCTGGCAAGTGATTTAAATCGTTTTCGGGCCATGTACCCAAAAACACCGATGAGGATTAATAAGGTACCAATTATTCCGAGACCATGCCCAAAAAGTCCATTGGGTTTGAGTGACTGATGATCGGGGTGATAGAATCGTTCTTCCATTGAAGTGAAATAATAGGAAGATCCGTAATAAAATAAATAAATTGTTACCAAAACTACAATTGACGATAAAGTAGTCAGATAAATTTTATGAGCAGTATTCGTCATAAATATTACATTATTTTGACACAAGATATTACTATAAACTTATATAAGTTTATATTGAGTACCTGAACCGGTATAAAAGCGTGCTGAATCGGGCAATGAACCCTGAAATTCAAATCACATTAACAATGTTTACTTAATTACTATAGTCATTATGGAATGGGGAAGACTAATAAAATCAGACTTTAAATTACCGACAAACAGCGCGTACTCAAATTTTTCATCTGTTTTATTCATTACCACGGTCACAATGCTTTTGTCTGCGTTTTTAAAGGAAGTGGCAAGCAACTGAGCCCGGTTGGTTGAAACTGCGATTCTTTTTGCCCCGGGTTTGATAAATTTTGAAAAATGGCCTATGTAATAATAGGAATTCATCCTGTGAATTGAGTTCTCCTTCGTTTTAACGTGAACCGGTGCAAAACAAAAATTTTTAACATGGTTTGGTCCTCCTGTTTCATCGAGCAGGATATTCCAATCTGTCCAGGCGACAGCACCATTATTAAAGTCCTGAATCATATTTTCGCCATAATTTTCACCCCATTGCCATTGATCAAACGTGTTCCAGTCAAAAGGATAATTACATGCTTCAGTTAACAGTACGTTGATGCCCGGGAACACCTCTTTAACTCTTTTTACATTATCGTACTGGCGCCCGCCATTCCACACTTCATACCAATGAAATCCAAGGCCCCATATGTAGGACGCCGCTTTTTTATCATGCAATAAAGTCTGCGCCCTATGGAATAATAAGTCTCTGTTATGATCCCATGCAATGAGCTTTTTTTTCTGCATTTTATTTTTAGCCAGGGTGGGTCCCAGGTACTTTTTTATAAAATTAAGTTCTTCTTCTGCAGTAAACAGGCAAGACTCCCAGGTTTGTTTAGCCATGGGTTCATTCTGTACAGAAAGCCCCCAGACGGGGACACCGGATTTTTCATAGGCTTTAATAAACTTTACAAAATAATTTGCCCAGGCCTGATGGAATTCCGGCAATAATTTACCCCCTTGTAACATACTGTTGTTATCTTTCATAAACGCCGGCGGACTCCAGGGCGAAACAAACAGTTTTAGTTTTCCTCCGGTATATTTCATTGCCTCTTTAATAAAAGGTATCTTAAATTTCAGGTCGTGTGAAATATTAAATGTTTTCAGGCTTTTGTCTCCTTCTTCCACATACGTGTACATATCTGAAGAAAAATCACAGCTATTTATATTGGTTCGTCCAAAGGAGTAGCCAATGCCCTCATGTTCATCAAAATACAATTTTATAAATTCCATTTGTTTATCAGAAGACAACTTATAGAAAGTTTCTGCTGCAGCATCCGTAAATGCGCCTCCAATACCTACCACATTTTGAAAAGTAGCCAGCGTATCCAAAAAAACTGCAGGTTGACTTTCTGCAGGTTGCGTTGCTTCAACCCAGGAAGGACTATGTGTTTGTTTAAATAAACGAAAATCCGTATTTTGGGCTGTAATATATTGCTCTGTATTATTTACCTTTTGCGCTTCAGCTAACCTTGTGATGCCAGCCAGGAGAAACAGAGAGAATAATATTTGACGAGTCATTTATTTAATTTTTTTAACTTTAGTAGATATCTTTTAATTTTTCACCATACAACAGTATTAATACTGGCCGGATTGAGTTTCAGAATAAAATTATTTTTACCGTGGCCCACATTTATACTTTTTGTTGAAGATCCTTCATTCATTATAATTAGTACTTTGCGACCATCCGGTCGCAAAAAAGCCACATTTGGTATAGATTCGAACCAGGATGAACTGATCCTTTTGCTTCCGGCCAAAACCAATTTAGAAGCATGTGCCACAATGTAATAGCTTACATTTCTTTGAAAGGTATTTTTGTTTATGGTGACAGCGCCAAGGCATTGCGAACATCCCCCCGGCGTATGCAATTTTAATTCCGGGTCGCTGGCCAGATTCCATTCCAAAGCAACTTTACCCCAGTTGCGCATGGAGCCAATGATTACATTTTTAATATGCCAAACCAGATCATCGCTAAATTTGGAGCTTGAACCAGTCCATTGTTCTGTAAAATACAGACTTTTGTCAGGATGAGCATTGTGAACCAATGACAAAGCTCCAATTTCGCCGGCATAGAGATGAAAAGCGGTACCGTCAATATATTTTTTAGCTTCCGCATCATTCAGGATATCCAGCGGGTATGAAAAGTTGTCGCAATTATGATCCCAAATGATAATTTTAGTTTTTATTCCTGCCGTATTAAAAGCCGGCCCCAGATGATTTTTTACAAATTCTTTTTGCTCCGCTGAGCTCATTACCATAGAGGGATTATTTCCTCCGTGTTGCGGTTCATTTTGAACCGTTACTGCATCAATACTTATACCATGTTTGGCCATGGCTTTAATGTATTTTACAAAATATTGGGCATACACCGGATAAAACTCAGGAAGTAATTTGCCTCCTACCGAACTTTTGCCTGACTTCATCCAAACAGGGGCACTCCAGGGTGAGGCCAGAATTTTAATATTTGGGTTGATATTCAGAATATTTTTTAATGTGGGAATAACGTCAATCGTATCTGCAGCCAGTGAGAAATTATGTAGTTCCATATCTACCGCACCTGCAGGAAGGTCGCAATAGCTGAACACTTCCTTACTGAGATCAGAAGCTCCCAGGCTGATGCGGAGATACGAAACACAAATGCTATTTTCGCCACATGAAAAAAGCTCATTTAGTAAAATATTTTTATTTCCTGAATCCATTTCATTGATCAGGCAGGCACTGCCCCCGGTCAATGTGTACCCAAATCCATCTACGGACTGATATTGGATAGCAGAATCCACTTTAATCAGGGGGAAATTTTCATTATAATCCTGGAAATCCAGTTCCTGTAAGTTGAGCAGGGTAGTGGCGTCCTTTGTCGTCGTCCAAACCTTAACGGGCTTTATCTCTGTTGCTCCGGGATTAATATCTGTTTTTTCGGTACACCTTATAAAAGTAAATACGGCAATTGCCAATAAATACAAAGGGTGTTTTATTTGTGTTGGGTACAAATTCATTAATTTATTATTAGAACAAATGTACTTAAAACCGGCAGGATATTTTTTAATATCCCGGATTTTGAGTAAGTTTTGTATTTTTATCCAGTTCTGACTGAGGAATCGGCCAAAGCAATCGATTTGGTGTCAAATTATAACCTAATAGGGTTCCGTCTGCACCTTTGACATTGTTGATGATATTTATTGCCGTTCCGGATCGTTTCAGGTCATACCAGCGGTGGCCTTCAAAAGCCAGTTCCAGCCTTCGTTCTTTGAGAATTGCCAGTTTTACTTCGTCTTTTGATCCGGTCGAGATCGGATTTAGTTTTACTCTTTCTCTGATCTGATTCACCAAAGAAACAGCGGCCGATGTATTTCCCAACTCATTTTGAGCTTCTGCTTTGAGCAACAATATATCTGCCAATCGAATAAAGATATAATTTTGATCGCTGCCTTCATCAAATTTCCTGTATTTATTAATAAACGGGTATTTTGTTTGTGGCCAGTGGCTGTCTGACCATTTACCTGAAACATCAAGGAAAATCACCGATGCATTTTTTCTGATCATATCTCCTTCTGCTTCAAATGCCTGTACCAAATCATTGGAAGGCAGGTTGAATTTTTTCCAATCCAGGCCACGGAATATTTTAACCCCCCAGTTTCCATCAGAAGCGCCCCCTGAATAATTAATTTCAAAAATTGATTCTGATGAATTTTCTTTGGCATTATTCCAAAGATCATTATAGTCCGGGACAAGCGTATAACCGCCTGCTATCACATCATCTGTATATTTATTTACTTTATTCCAGTCTGCAGGGACAATCGTTGCGTAAACTTTTGCAAGTAGTGCATTGACTGCACCTTTCGTTACGATGCCTTTGTGTTCGGCCTGAACTCTGACCCCATTCAACGCTGTATTGAGGTCCTTAATTATTTGAGTGTACACTTCCGATTGAGGAGACCTGGCAGGAAAAATAATTGAATATATATTGTCCAGTTCAGCGGCACTGACGGTTTTTACTTCGGTCAGCTGGAGGGGCACATCCCCCCACAACTGTACAAGCTGAAAGTACATAAAAGCACGTATAAATGCAGCTTCACCAATGATTTGTTGTCTGCGGCTTTCCGGCATTTCAGCATCGGGGATATCTTTGATATTGTTGATGATTGTATTCGTTTTCCCGATTGTTGAATACAAATATCTCCAATCTCTACTCACGTTGGAGTTGGTTGCATCAAGATTATAGTCATCAATCTGGAAGTTTGCCGGGTTATCTCCACCTGCATAAGCGTCATCGGATTGAGCGTCTCCATTGACAAAATAATCCAATTGATAGTATTCATTTTTAAAATCGCCGTAAGCTGCTGCCAGTGCTGCTTCTACTTCATTGGCCGATTTATAAAAAACCGAATCCGATCCAGTATTACTTACTGCAATTCCCTGTGATTCCGGCTCAAGTTCCAAAAAATCACTGCATGAGGTCATTATAACAATAATTAAAAACGGGATATAAAATATGTATTTAGAAGTCATGATCTATTTTTTAAAAAGTTAGGATTTAGAAATCAACGTTAAGTCCGGCAGTTACTGTTATGGCATGGGGATAAGTACCGTAGTCAATGCCTAATTCAGTTGCGCTTCTGCCAAATGCATTTACTTCCGGATCGAAGCCTCTGTATTTTGTAAAAGTCAACAGGTTTTGTGCAGTGGTGTATAATTTAAGATTGCGGATACCGGCCCGATTCAAAACATCCATTTTTAAATTATAAGAAAGTGTCATTGATTTTAGTCTAATGTAAGATCCGTCTTCAACAAACCTGGTAGAATTGTATACATTAAATACATTACCACCCCCTATGGCTTTGGGTATATCGGTAATTCTATTGTTTGGTGTCCATCTTCTTAAAACGTCAATTGACTGGTTTTTGCTGTCAAACATTCCTTCCAGATCAATTCTTGTGGCATTAAATACATCATTTCCATAACTTCCCTGGAAAAAGATGTTGAGTTCGAAGTTTTTATATTTAAAATCATTGGTAAATCCAAAAACGAAGTCAGGTTGTGCATTTCCAATTACTGTCCTGTCTCCCGGATCAAAAATGCCATTATTATTAATGTCTTTATAATTCATATTGCCTGTTTCAGGATTTACGCCATCAGCCACGTATCCAAAAAAGCTGCCCAGGGGCAAACCTTTTCTTACTACTGATACATCCTGGTTGTTGCTGTAAATCCGTCCAAAATAATATACATCTGTATAGCGCAGTTCGGTCACAACATTTTTATTAAAAGAAATATTAAAATCTGATGACCAGCGCAGGCCCTTATCCATATTTACTGTGCTAAGGGATAAGTCAAGGCCTTTGTTTTCAATACTTCCCGCATTGGTTTGAATTTTGTTTATTGGGAGTGAATTAGAAAGCTGGACATCTAAAAGTACATCCCGGGTTTTTTTAAGATAAGCATCTGCTGTAAAAGTAACTTTTCCATTCCACATGGACAAGTCGAAGCCCACGTTGGTCTGATCCGTCGTTTCCCACTTCAAATCCGGATTTCCATAACTGACCTGATAAGATGCCGGTCCGGATAAAGGGGAAGAAGGCTGTCGCCGATTGTATTCAATTAATCCAAAACGAGCATAATTAGATATTCCTTCCTGATTTCCATTTCTTCCCCAGCCCAAACGAAGCTTAAGGTCGTCAACATTTTTAACATTCTGGAAAAAAGGTTCAGATGAAATTCTCCATGCTGCAGAAAAAGCAGGCATTGTGCCCCAGTGCTGAGCTAACTTTGACGAACCGTCCCTTCTTACTGACGCAGAGAATAAGTACTTACTTTTGAAGTCGTAAGTGGCCCTGCCAAAAAAAGACGCTAATGCCCATTCGCTTCTGACGGACCCTGCAGAATAGTTATTTGCAGCATTTAACGTTTTCACTGATGTATCGTCAGGAAAGTCACTTCCAGAAGTGTAATTGAGATTATAAGACGATTTTTGAACACTGTTGCCTGCCAGAACCGAAAAATTGTGTTCATTGGATTTAAACGTATACGTTAAAGTGTTTTCAGATAGCCAGGTGTTTGTGAGAGATTTATTTGCATTACCAACACCATGCAGATTACGTCCGTAGTTTGTTTTAAACGGGTCCAAATAGTAATCGTACTGGTTGCTGTTCAAATCAGCGCCAAAATTGGTTTTAAACAAAAGATTTTCTAGTAGTTTTATTGTTGCGTTTACATTACCAAACAACCTGATGTCTCTCTGGAGCTGTTCCGGACCTTCCATATATGCTACCGGATTTTCCCAGGAAGGCTGATATGGGTTAGGATCGTATTGTCCGCTTCCGTCATTTTTATAAATACGAAGAAATGGAGGCGTATTTAAAGCACTCATTATAACTCCTCCACGTCCTGAACTGGCGTTGTCCTGGGTGTTTAATGTGTTGGAGAAAAGGATGTTCATATTGGAACCAATGGTCAGCCATTTTCTCACGTCTGTATCCAGGTTCATTCTTAAGGAATACCGTTCAAAAGAAGCTGGTCTGACGATTCCGTCATTAATTAAATAATTTGCGGATAACATATATCTGCTTTTATCACTGCCACCGGAAATACCGAGTTGATAACTTTGGTTTTTGCCGGTACCGTAGATCTGGTCGTTCCAATTTGTGTAGTTTGTCCAGGTTGGATCCAATGATCCGGGGAGAATTTCATCTATTAATTCTCTGTATTTTTTTGTTGAAAGAACCTCGATCCGTTTATTGATTTGTGAAATTCCGGTGTAGGTGTTAAATGAAATCAATGATTCGTTTGCTTTTCCTCTTTTTGTAGTAATCAATACGACACCGTTAGCTGCGCGTGCACCATAAATGGATGAGGAAGAAGCATCTTTCAAAACTGACATTGAACTGATATCAGCCGGGTTTAAGCCGCGGATATCTGTAGTTGGTATGCCATCTACTACATAAAGAGGTTCATTTCCGGCTAATACGGATGTCGCCCCTCTAACCCTTACGGATATATCTCCTCCCGGTTTTCCTGAAGTTTGTACCACCTGTACGCCAGCCGCCTTTCCTTGCAAAGCTTCTGCTGCGGAAACCATTGGTCGGTCTTTGATCGCTTTTTCATCCACAACGACAATGGCTGAGGTAAGATCCTTTTTCTTTTGAGATCCGTAACCTATTACAACGACACTTTCCAGCGTTGTCGCTTCTTCCATTAATATCACATCTATATTTTTACGTCCGTTAATATCGATTTCAACGGTACCAAATCCTACATAGCTAAAAACCAGGATTCCGGAATTTTCGGGTAAATTATATTGCCCATCGGCATCGGTTATCGTTCCGGTGCCATTTATCTTATGCAGAACCGAAACTCCAATGAGCGGTTCGCCTTTATCCGTTGTTACTTTTCCGGACACCTGCGCAATAGATGAGGCACAAAACAGGTATAAGCAGAAAATAAAAGAGAGGTATTTCATAAATTTAGGGTTAGTTGAAAAAGAATACAAATCGATTTGTGTGATGATAAACCAGCTCCTACTACTTCAAAAAATTCGATTTGAGCGGTGTCATGTAACAGGGAATAATAAATTCGGGTAACTTTATACAATAAAGCTTATATCGGATATCCAATGCCAAACAAATTGTTGGAATTATTGCATTAAATAGTAAAACCAACAGAATAAAACGGCATAATAAATTTATACTTTCTGAAAAAATCATTTTTAAAAATATACCGGAACATTTTGCAATGTCCGGTATATTTGAGTAAATGAAATCATTATCTGGTTAATACTGCAGTCCAGGCTGCCGAACCGTTTTTATCCGCTGAAATATCTACGGATACTACCAATGTTTCTTTGCCCCCGCTATTGACGTAGCTAATCACTTCATAAATGTTCGTATCACTTCCGCCGTTTGCAGGTTTTGTTCTGTCATTATTTTCGCCCCCGTAATAGCCTTTATAAAAACCTATAAAAGCTGCTTTGCCGCCACCATTTTTTACTGTGATTTTAGCTCTGGTTGTTGCTGTTGAAGGGGTAACGGTGTAGGTATGGAGTGCTGAACCAAAAGCAGCTCCGGTAGCACTGGCAGCTAACTGAGCATCTGTCCAACAACCATTAGGATCACCGAAATAGCCGTCATTTCTGGCATCCCCATTGGTTTTATACTGATAAACTCCACCGGCAGAAAAGATAAACTCATCATTGGTAATACAAGACCAATCGTCGCCGCCAGTACCTCCACCGGTAAGGAAACCACCAGGTACCTGCCACCATGACGGATCACCCAAAGCCGGACCAACGTATATAGAGTTGGCTTCGGCACGAACTTTCCATGCTCCGCCCATCAGGTTGGCATCAGTAAAAATACTGCCATCCGTAACGGTTACTTCTTTTTCTTTGACAACGCTGGCTTCGCTGTTTGTAGCTGTTAATTTAACTTTGTAAGCGCCACCTGCTGCATATTTATGCGTTGGGTTTTCTTGTGTGGAACTTGTGCCATCTCCAAAATCCCAAGAATAACTTGTTGCATATTTAGATGTATTGGTAAAGGTAACATCCAGTTTATCTGCAACAAAAGAAAAATCAGGGGCAGGTTTTCTATTTGGAATTGCGGGTTCATTGGCCGGGTTGTCATAATGGACCAGTACAATTTTCCAGTAACCACCAGGATTAGCATCTGAAGCATTAAATTTGTAATCGTTTTCAATGATCATGGTGTCTGTGGCCCCATCAGTAAGTTTTTTAATATTATACGTGGTCGAAGGTTGTGGAAGTTTATTTTCAACATTAGTTCCCAATTTAAATAAACCGATCCACGCACCTAAACCTGTCAATGTAAGTTTGTCGCCATTTAAAGTAAACTTATGGGTGCCACTGCCAAAGGCAGACATATCGTTTCCGGATGCATCTTTCATTGTTGCAGGAGAGGCAGTTGCACAAATATTATCCGGTTTTGCATACCAGTTGCCCTCTACCCAGAAGTCGCCTTTATCGTCAAATTTATAAGTTCCATCACGCTGGAAGGTAAATTCATCATTCATGCTGCATGGTCTGTTTGCGATTTCGTCATTATCGCGGCCCATTGCCCACCAGATGGTTGACCTGTCTACCGGACCTACTTCCAATGGATACCTTCCACTTGTAGTAACTCTTATCAGTTTCCATGTTTTTGAAGTGCTTCCTGCAAGTTTGGTTAATTCTGCGTTACTGTCCACAACATTAACAGTTTGGGTTGAAATATCCTGTGATCCATCTGCACCCACTGCTGTCAGTTTTACTATATAGCTTCCTGCTGCTGTGTAAATATGAGCAGGGTTAACTTCTGTAGAGGAGCCCCCATCTCCAAAATCCCACAACAACGAAGAATAGTTCTGCGCTGCACTGGTAAAATTAATTTTAAGGAAATTATCCGTATCCGCTTTGTAGGTGAATCCGGAAATTACTTCCGGAGTTTCGTCTTTTTTACAAGACAAAAACAGGGCAGTAAACATGAAAGCCATGACGCCCCATTTAAAAAACATTTTTGAAGTCATTTTGTAAAATATTTAATGTGGTTAAAAATATTGGTTGTAGTATTCTATATTCAGAATAATACTGGGCAAATTTAGTTTTTTGAAAACGAGTAACTTTATAAAAAGACTACTTCAATACTACGACATGACCTGAATCATGATACTACATATGTACAATTTGTTACATTTACATCCTTAATCGTCCATTTATTAATTGGATTTCCTAAAGCACGCGGTTACATGCAGTATTATTTAAAGTCATTTTTTATTTTAGTACAAATTCAATGTGTGATCAGCATCACATTGTATGGTCAACTTTCAAATTTAGGAAATCCTCCCATCATTTCTTACAGTAAAAAAACAGTAAATGGGGGAACACAAACGTGGGCTATTGCCGAAGACGACTTTGGATATACGTGGTTTGGTAATAATGCCGGTCTATTAAAATTTGATGGATATACATGGGAGCTTTTACCAATACCCAATGCAACAAAAATACGATCTATAGGGATTGATAATCGTACGCATACCATTTATACTGGTGGCCAGGGTGATTTTGGTTATTTTCGACCTGACAGTTCAGGCATATTCAGATATACTTCTCTTATCGATAATACAGATTCAAAATTGCATCATTTTGGAGACGTTTGGAATGTGTTAGTAACAAAAGAGCACGGCATTTTTTTTCGGACGGATCATCAGATATTCAGGTACTACCAGGGAAGTGTAGTCGCATTGTTCCCGGAAGGCTATTCCTTTAATTTTATTGGGAAATGGGGTCAAGAAGTGGTCATGCAGGATGAAGCAAACCAGTTATACATTTTTAATGGACAAAAGTTTGTAAAAAAACCGGAACCTTCGAAGTTTGATTTGGGAAGGATATCTTCTGTGATCAACTATACCCCGGATACCATACTTATAACCACAATAAATAATGGTATCTTTTATGAGTCGGCAAGTGGTTTTATTCCATGGAAAACATCTGATGATGCCCTGTTAAAATCAAAGATAATCTATTGTGCTGATAAAACAAAAGATGGGAAAATTATGATCGGATCATCCTTTACCGGCCTGATCATCATTGACAAACAAAGAAGAATAGAAACAAATATTAACAAGAGCAGTGGGCTTCAAAACAACTCTGTTTTAAGTATTCACGCTACCAGGAATGGAAATGTGTGGCTCGGTTTGGATAACGGCATTGACCTGGTTAATATAAAATCCTCTTTCCGTCAATTTTATCCCGATAATGAATTGCAGGGGACAGGTTATGCTGTCGCTTTATTTGAAAATGCCTTGTATTTTGGAACCAATACGGGATTATATAAAATCGACTGGAAAAAATATTATTTGCCTGAAGAAAAAAATAGATTTGAGCTAATTCCCCAATCCAAGGGACAGGTTTGGAAATTACAGAAAATCAACGATGAATTATGGATGGGGCACCATAATGGCGCTTATTTGATAAAAGAAAATGCAGCAAAAAAAATTTCTGATATTTTAGGTATATGGAAATTTGTTCCCTTTGGACAAGATATGCTGGTTGCAGGCAATTATCAGGGATTAGCGGTAATAGAAAAATATAATAATACATGGAGACAAAACGGAGTTATAAAGGGATTTAAGGAGAGCGCCCGAATTATGGATCAGGATATTTCAGGGAATCTGTGGATTGCCCATCCATATCGTGGAATATATTTTGTTGGGAAACGAGATATTAATGAAAAGCAAACCAATGAAAGACTGTATCATTCTGATTATTTGGCTAATATTAAATTAAAGAATCAGATTTTTCAAATAGGTGGCAGAATTCTGGCAATTGACCACCGAAAATTTTATGGTATAGAAACTCAACCCCCTGATACTGTTAGATTTGCGGGACTAAGTGAACAGATTCCATTATATGATGGTCTCAGGTTTATGTTTGAAGATGATTATAATAATATCTGGTATGGTACAGGAAAAGAAACAGGATTGCTCGTGCCGGAAAGGAAATTTGAAGGTGGATATAAAAAGTACATCATTAAAGAATTAAGTGGCAGGCTTACCGAAGGCCATGAATCTGCGCTGACCATAGATAAAGAAAATGTGCTATTTCCAACCGACAAAGGATTTTTGTTATTTAACGCCGATACATATATTCATGATACTACTCCGGTGAGGCTGTTTCTATCCCGTGTCCTGGTAAATGCCTTTGGCGACAGCGTCCTTTATCAGGGGAGCTTATTGCATCAACAAAAGCCAATTACATTTAGATTGCAGCCTGGTAAAAATAGTATTTTATTCCAATTTTCCGTAAAGGATTATCCGGATAAGGAACTTATAGAATATGCTCATTTTTTAAAAGGAGGCGACAAGAAGTGGTCAGAATGGTCTCCCAACCCGGATTTGAATTTTAATAAACTTGCCCCGGGGAATTACGAATTGTTAGTGAAAGCCAGAAACCAAAGTGGGGTTGAAAGCAATATTGTGTCTGTCACCTTAATCATTCCTTTTCCCTGGTACCAAAGTTTACCCGCTTATCTCGGCTATATTATTTTTCTTGCCGGTTTCGGTTATTATTTGATTACAAGACAAAAAAAGAAGTACGAATTTGAAAAACAAACCATTCAGGAGGAAAATATGATGCGGGAAAAGGAGCATATTTTAAATGCCCGGTTAAACAGAGAAGAGATCATACGATTGCAAAATGAAAAATTACAAACGGAGTTGAATTTTAAAAATCAGGAACTAACCTCCTTTACTTACCATTTGGTCACTAAAAATGAACTTATTGCTGAAATAAAAAAGGCAATAAACAAACTTGAACCAAAGTTCGAAAAAGATAAAGAACTGCGAAAAGAGTTTAAAAACATCATTCAGCTGACTGAACTTAATGCTAATATTGATGCAGACTGGGATAATTTTATTAAAAATTTTGATCAGGTTCATTCCGAATTCTTCAAAAGACTGAATGAAGAGTTTTCTGAACTTAGCCCCAATGATTATAAAATGTGTACTTACCTGAGGATGAATTTAACCTCAAAGGAAATTGCTACACTCATGAATATTTCAATCAGAAGTGTGGAAACCAACCGATACAGACTCAGAAAAAAACTGGGACTGAGTCAGGAGGCTAACCTAACCCAGTTTTTGCTCCGTTATTAAAGTTTGATGGAATTTTGACGTGACGGAGCAACATTGATTTATGCATGTATTTTCAGTCCCATAGTTCGTAGTAAAAAGGATGAATAAATTCAAATTGCACTGGTATTTTTACCTTTTATCTTTTATATGGGAGTCATTATGTTTCATCTCCGGACAAATCTAAAATATTAGGGAAAATCCGCTATAAAAGGCACAATTTAGGGGGTTGTCCCGAGGTTGTCCCGACGTTGTGCCGACCCATCCTTATGGAAAAGCTATGGATGACTTATGGATACCTTATGGATATTATATGCAAACCATATGAGTATTCTGTTTGTAGGGGTACTAATATGATAATTCGTTAAACGCGTTTTAATCCATTTCAACTGTCCCTTTAAATAAGTTAGCATGCGTTGGAAATTAATATTCTTGTATATTGAAAAGTAACTTTGTCTTTTAGATTAGCACAAAAGACACAATGGACTTTGTTGCCGGGCGCAATCAGACTACGCAGTTATGGTGCATGGGTTTATTTATCAGCAGCTATAGAAAGGGCATTTTGAAAGGTTTCTGAAAGATCACAAATCACTTAAATCAGCAAAAAATGGCCTTTATATGAAAGGACCAGGATACACGGAAAAGCGTTTTTAGGTTATTCAAAATACAATACCAGAATTGTGCAAATTAAATTTTTAATGAGTTTTCAGGTATACAGGTTTTGAACCCGATATTTCGTAATGGATTGAACTGCTTTTTATGAATTGGGTCAGGTTATCCCGTAACAAAATCAGTAGTGATTTTCCATTGTAAAATCATCCGTTCATGCTTTATAAGATTTAAAATTATAGCTATTTAATGTTTAATTATCAGACATATTGATTAAAATTGCAAATTAAATCAGTAAACTGGAAAAGAAAAAAATATATTCCGTATGTATTGCAGCTTGTATAATATTTGAAAATATTATCATGATCGGTTGCTATCAGATACAGATGTTTTTTTTAAAAATAGAAATGAAAGAGAAACTCGAAGCGACGGCAGATATCATCACGCTCCAAATGCCTGTCGCTCAATTTTCAACTTTTAAAATTAATAGTAAAGAGTTGTTAATCCATGGCCAGTACTTTGATTTTAAAACAACTGAAGTAAGCGGAGACAGCATTCGGGTTACAGGGATATGGGACATTAAGGAATCAAAGCTAAAAAAGTCGATGGATGAAAATCTGGAGACCAATTATTCTAAAAAAGCATTCAGACTTTTTCCAATATTACTAACGCCATTTATTCTTGTTGAACCCGGGCTCTTCGCTTTGTCTGACTGCATCTGGAGGATTAATAAAATAGGTACAGCCATATCTCACCGATCTTATAACTATATAAAAGATCTTATCAAACCTCCCGGCTTAATGTATTAAAGTTTAGCTTAGAGAAAGTTAGATAGTACTTTAATATTAAGTGCAACATACACTGTATCTGTTAAATTCAATCCAATATGTCTGTTAACTTCATATGCTAAACATTATAAAGCTAACATGGAAAACACCGGCAATGGATTTGAAGTAAATATCGCACTGGACAGCTAAACACTTTAAGTATTAATGTAGTCTTCAACCTTAATATACGTAAGGTTTGATTTTATTTAATCAAATTAAATTTAATAAAATGAAATATGTTTATATTTTATTACTATGCTTTTGCACAAGCAATTTAATAGTAGCTCAAACAGAGGTAAATGATACAACCAGTCTGGAAGAAATCGTTATTTCAGCCAATAAAGTTCCGGAAAAAAAGTCGGTCATTGCCCAGCAGATCAGTATTATTAAAAAAGAGTACATCACGGCGCAATCTCCATTAAACAGTGCTGATTTATTGCAATCAACGGGGGCTGTATTTGTTCAGAAAAGTCAACAGGGAGGGGGTAGTCCTGTGCTTCGCGGATTTGAGGCGAGCAGAATATTGTTGGTCATTGACGGCGTAAGAATGAACAATCTAATATACCGGGCAGGTCATTTACAAAACGTAATAACCCTGGACCATAATGTTTTGGACAGAATAGAAATCCTCAATGGTCCCGGTTCCACGGTGTACGGAAGTGATGCCCTGGGTGGCGTACTACATTTCCGGACAAAAAGTCCTTCATTCAGTCAAGATGAGAAAACCTTGATATCCGGTTCAGTTTCCTCATCTTTTCATTCCGTAAATCAAGGCATAAATATGAATGGAATACTTCAGGTTGGGGGGAGGAAATGGGCGTCTATATCGTCTGTTACCCTGACCAGATTCGGCGATCTAAAAATGGGCGGGTCAAAAAATCCATTTAATGATCTTGGATATTTTGGTGAAAGGCTGAAATATGCTGACAGAATAGATGGCAAAGATGTATTGGTAGATAATAAAAATAAACTGGTTCAAAAGTTTAGCGGGTATGATCAGATAGATATTTTGCAAAAAGTATTATTTAAACAGAATAATAAATTAAGCCATGGATTAAATATCCAGTATTCCAATTCGACCAATATACCCAGATATGATAGGTTAACCGATGTAAAAGGTACAGGATTAAACTCGGCAGAATGGTACTACGGTCCTCAAAAAAGATTGTTTATCATGTATAATTTACACCAGACCATGGATGGATTTTTTGAAGCCTTTGATGTGACCGGCAGTTACCAGAAAATACAGGAAAGCCGTCATAACAGAAACTTTGGAAGTTCGAAATTAAATCATCGGGTAGAGGATGTCGAAGTGGCAGGTTTGCAATTTTCTGCATTACACAAGTCCGAAAAAAATGAAATTCGATCTGGTGCAGATATATACTGGAATGGCTTAACCTCAACTGCATTCCAGGAAAACATAAACACTGGGGAGACATCGCCATTAGACACGCGCTACCCGGATGGCAATAATAATCAAATCAACGCTGCCTTGTATGCCACCCACACTTTGCGTATCAATAAACATTTTACTTTAAATGATGGAATCAGGCTGGGCTTCAATAGCCTGAAAAGCACTTTTAATAACAAATCGTTTTTTCCATTTCCATTTGATGAAATAAAACAAAATAATGCCATCTACTCGGGTAATCTGGGTTTAATATTTTCCAGCAACGGACTCCGGCTTGCCTATCTTTCAATCATAGGGTTCAGAACTCCGAATGTGGATGACCTTGCAAAAGTGTTTGAATCTGTACCTGGCAGAGTAATTGTTCCTAATCCGGATCTGAAACCGGAGACTACCATCAATAATGAGCTTAATTTAGGCTATGCAAATAAGACATGGAGTATCGAAAATGTGATTTATTATACGTCATTGACTAATTTTATCAGCCTTGCTCCAGGTACTTTTGACGGACAGCCGGCCATCATCTATAATGATTCACTCAGCCAGGTTTTTTCATCGGTAAATCGTGCCAAAGGTTATATTTATGGCTTCAATTCCAGCATCAGAAAACAATTTGGAAGAAATTGGTCGGTATATGGAAATGCCATATATACTTATGGTCGAAGTAAAAATGAAGGTAAGGTAAGCCCGCTTGACCATATTCCCCCTTTGATAACTAAAGTTGGAGTAGAAGCTAATTATACGAAATGGGACGCTGCCTTTTATATCATTGGAAATGGTAAAAAACGAATTGCTGATTATAGCCCAAGTGGCGAAGATAATGCCCAGTATGCACCACCTTCAGGAATGCCTGCCTGGGTGACCTATAATATAAGAGGCGGGTTTCATGTGGTAAAAATGATGCGGATTCAAATTGGTGTCGAAAATATACTTGACACTCAATTTCGGTATTTTGCATCTGGTATTAATGCTCCAGGGAGAAATTTCTGGGCTTCAATCCGATTTAACTTCTAAGCCATAGAATTAATAAGAACATGGAACAGGCAAACTGCCTGTTCCTAATCTTGGTTCCAATAAAATTGTAAAACAGATGCTATGTCATTATTATGGTCATGTCATGCTATAGAGCCATATAAAATTTACTACAAAAAATCGGAATAATTGTTGATTTAAGCCGGCATAAATTAGTCCTTCAATAAGCTCAGTTTATTTCTCCGTTAAAATGTATTGTATTACATACCTTTTGGTCTGATTTATCCGGCAATAGAGTCTACGGTATAAAATTGAAAGGAAGAAATATGTAAATAGCCATTGATTCACAGGTGAAATAAATTTATACAAGTCCGGCCTGTTTGTAAATAATACAACTGACTGGTCCATCAGGATATTAGAAATTAAAAGTACTATTACTCAGCAAAAGCAATTTCCCCGGCATGGTTGTCCACATTCGAGTGCATATACCATGTTGCTGCTACGGAACAAATAAAAGACACAAGCAATGCTCCAACTACTGGTAACAGCAACAGTATTTTGGCGACTAATCCAACTACCAAAGCTGCACCGGCATGATGCCTTACAACGACGGCACTTTCTTTGATTGTTAGTCCAAAGGTATTATTGTAGTTGTCAATAAACACATAACCTACAAAATAACATCCTACTGCATATTTGAGAACATCCTCCATCCAGGCTGGACCTAAAATTCCAATCAAAATTGCAATACCTACTCCAATTACCAATTCAAGAACCCAGTTTCTAATAACCACTATTATATTTCTGAATTGAGATTTAATCATTTCCTTTCCGGATATATCAATGGTAACCCCCGAAAGAACTTCAATAGTCCTGTTTGAAAAATATACCACCAGCATTTGGATCAGAATGATCACCAGCCATTTATTCCCGCCTTCGAAAAGTGAACTGAAACTAACTGATTCCTGCATAGCCATTGAAGCAAAATTGGAAGCTTTGGCGACTGAATTATTTAATAAATCCAATTTGGCATCAATGTATTTATAAACAGATATGGGAATAACTATGGCAGTAATCAGAGAGACCGTCATCACCAGCTTATGTCTGAAGAAACCCTTCCATAACTTATTACCCAGAATGAAAGGTATTGTCATAAATAACTTATTGGCTATATCAACCGATTGATTAACATATACACTTTTCAAACGCATAATTACCTGATTTTACAAAACCAAAGATATATTATTTGCTAGTAAAATTAAAGATTGATAGCTGACTTTTTATCCAATTGGCTATATTTACATTTTAAACCTGATCGCCAGTTTATCGATATCAAATTAAAAATGAAAGCAATTTATCTTACAAAATATGGAGATGCCAATAAAGCATTTGAAATTCGTGAAGTACCAGTTCCACAAATCAGGGAAGACGATGTTTTAATTAAAGTACAGTATTCAGGGTTGAATTTTGCTGACGTAATTGCAAGGCGGGGACTATATCCGGATGCTCCAAAGAACCCGGCACTCCTTGGATATGATGTGTCAGGCGTAATTGAAGCTGTCGGATCAAATGTGATTGCTTTCAAGCCGGGACAAAAAGTAGTAGCTATGACACGATTCGGGGGATATGCAGAATATGCAGTTACACATCAAAGTGGCGTGGCGATTATCCCTGATTCTATAGACATGGCTAATGCTACAGTACTGGCTACGCAAGCCTGTACTGCTTATTATTGTGCTGTGGATGGTATTACGCTGCATAAGGGTGAACGAGTTCTTGTACAGGCTGCAGCGGGTGGGGTAGGCAGCATTTTAGTGCAAATTGCCAAACATCATGGCTGTTATGTGTTTGGAACGGCTTCAGGGGCGAAACAGGAATATCTGCGGGAGTTAGGGGTTGATTATGCTATTGACTACACGAAAGAAGATTTTTTTAAGGTGATAAACGATACAGGAAAACCTATTGACGTTGTGTTTGACAGCCTGGGTGGAACTGCCTTCAGAAAAGGTATGAAATTGCTTGGGCCTTGTGGTAAAATGGTGTGTTACGGGGCTGCCGAGCAGTTGGATTCCATTCACAATAAATTTAAGTTACTCAGTTTAGCCTGGGGTTTTAGTTTGTTTTCGCCTATTTCATTATTAATGCAATCCAAAGCAATAATTACAGTGAATATGCTGCGAGTGGCAGACTTTAAACCATATGTATTCCATGAGATTTTAAATCACGTGATAACGATGACAGAGAAGAGTATCATTAAACCCACTGTCAGTAAAATATTTAAATACAATGAAATTGCGCTTGCCCATGATTTTCTTGAATCCAGAAAATCGGCAGGTAAAGTGGTTATCCAGTGGGATTAAATTTTGTTGAGGTCCTTTATGATCTTATTGCTTCTACAGGATTCATTCCGGAAGCCTGAAGTGCAGGAAGGATACCGGCTATAATACCCACGATCACGGAAGAAAATACACCGATGGCCATATTCGTCAGCGACATTGTCATGCTAAACGGTATGAGCATGGAAATAAGCAACAGAATTATATATACCAATACAAGTCCAATTACTCCACCAATAATACAAAGTATTACTGCTTCAATAAGAAATTCCATTAAAATTATATATCTTTTTGCACCCAGTGCTTTTTTGATTCCAATAATATTGGTTCTTTCTTTAACGGAAACAAACATGATGTTTGCTACACTAAACATGCCCACAATAAGTGCAAAAACACCTATTATAAAACCGGCAATATTTAATACTTTAAAAACATTGTCTAACACCTGTGCAAGCATGGAGAGTTCATTAAGTGAAAAGTTATCATTTTCAAGTGGTTTCAGTCGCCTTACAGACCTGATTATGCTTGCAATTTCTCCTTTTAATTCTGCTAAATCCACGTTTTTAGCCGCCTTCACATTTAACATTCTGCCAACCGATGATTCATCCCTGACATTGATATACTTTTTTACAGTAGTGTAACTCATCCAGATGACATCATCGAAATTAATGAAGTTAAAGGCATTATCCCCTTCCGATTCCATGTAACCGATTACCTGAAAGTCCTGTCCGAACAATTTAACTTCTCTGCCAATACCGTCCAGACTTTTAAACAATTCATTATAAACTTTATAGCCAAGAATTACTTTGTTTGCGCCTCTTTCATATTCTCCGGAAGTAAAATAGCGACCTTCTGCAATTTTTAAATTCTGGATGGCAGCGTATTCATAAGTAGATCCCATAATAAATGCGTTCGAAATCGAACTCGACAGATATTTAATGGTTCTACCCCCTGTAAAGATGGTATAAGATGCATTTTCGGCTAATCTGGATTTCTTTTTTATTGCGGAATAATCCTCAAAAGATGCAGATGGCCTTTTCGCGTACTTCCAGTAATTTTGACCCGGATCTTCATTCCATGGCATTTTATCGATATAGATCACATCACTACCAAGTTCATTAAAACCTGAAACAATATTGGACTGTAGCGAGTCTACTGCTGACTTGACTGTAATAATGCAAAAAATTCCAATAGTAATGCCAAGGAGCGAAAGGAATGTCCTGAGCTTGTTGCCTTTTAAAGAACTGACAGCCTGCTGGAAACTTTCCCAAATAATTTTTAAAAATATCTTCATCTTCTTTTTGCAAACAGATTGTAAATATATGCAAATTACCGTTTTCCATCTCTATATTAATAATGGATTATATCAACACATGAAATTTATCGGCAGAAGCACAAAAAAAGTCACAAGTTCGAGTAATAAGCTTTCTTTTTAAGATGGGCAATGCGCCTCTTCCTTTATTGCTTTATTCTTCAATAGTAACCAGGACATTTGTAAAAATAAAGAGGTGTATAAGGTAGGTGGCCAATTTTAAAGACTTAAAACCAACTTCACTAAAGCTATATTGACGTTGATTCCTATTTAGGGGCCTGTAATTTCCTTGCATCCGATGAACCATTTTTTTTTAAAGAAATTTCAGGTTATTGGTCAAGATGAATAATAAAATGTCTCAGCTTGAATTAAAGTCTGTCCTTTTTATATTTTGGGGATATGGTATGTTCTATTATTAAAATCCATTTACTTTAATTATGAAATATATTTTAAAAATTCGTTTTTTGTTCCTTCATTCACAAAGTTTCCCGAATATGAGGTGGTGACCGTACGGCTGCTTATATCCTGAATTCCCCTGGACGATACACAAAGGTGAGACGCATCAATATAAACGGCAACATGTTCAGATTGAACCGCTTTTTTTATTTCATCTGCAATTTGTATCGTCAATCTTTCCTGCACCTGAGGACGTTTAGAATAATACTGAACTATCCTGTTTAGTTTTGATAAACCGATTACTTTTCCGGAAGATATGTAGGCTACATGGGCTTTGCCAATAATAGGTACAAAATGATGTTCACAATTGGAGTAGAAAGTGATATCTTTTTCTACCAGCATTTCATTGTACCTGTATTTGTTATCAAATAATTTTATATCCGGTTTATTGGCAGGATTTAACCCGCTAAAGATTTCCTTCACGTACATTTTTGCAACTCTATGGGGCGTTCCCATGAGGCTATCGTCGGTGAGATCAAGCCCAAGGGCTTCCATGATGTGTCTGAAATGAAATTCAATTAATTGTATTTTTTCATCATCCGATTTTACAAAAGCATCGGGACGCATTGGTGTTTCAATTCCTGTAAAAATATGTTCATCCCCATCATTTTCGAACCTTTCAGTAGAATAATTTATAATTTCCTGATTGTCCATAAAGGCTTCCGCGTTGTCAAGTTTTAATTTTTGAGGCTTTGATGCTACATGCCGTTTCATAATCTAAATTTTAGTTATAACATCAGTACACTATTATTGTTTAATAAAAGATCGCAATAAGTTAAACAAGATGTTCCTGATTTACGACATCAATGATTTGGGTCAGATATACTGATAATTATAATCATCAGATAATTAGTTCTTTGTACACTATCTTTGAGTAAATAAACAAGGTTAAAATGGTAAGGATATTAATACCGGTTGATTTTACAAAAGTTTCGGTTTCAGCATATAATTATGCTTTGAAGTTAGGGGAAGCTATGAAAGCGGAGTTAACAGTACTGCATGTCATTAACGGTAGTTTTTCTACTGCTGATACCATGTTTTTGGATACCATGGATGCAGCCTATGATGCAGCAGAAAAAAGATTAAAACAATTTGTCAGAGAACACGACCGTAAAATTGAAAAAAGTAGTGATGAGGTATTAACCAAATCAGAGGTAAGATTTGGGGTAGCCGGATTTACGGTTGCAGATTTTGCTAATGATCAGGGATATGATTATGTAGTTTGTGGTACAAGAGATAACCATAGTTTAATTGAGCGTGTATTAGGTACAACATCGACAATAATAACAAAACAAACCAAATGCCCTGTAATATTAATTCATGAAAATTCAAGATGGATAACGCCTTCCAAAGTAATTTATACCATTGATGACAATACCGATTTTGATGAATCTATTGATAAGTTCATCAAGTTCAATCATTTTTTCAAAGCATCAACAGATTTTATTCATATTAAAATTGATGATAAAAACATTGATAGTACAAGAGATGCCGTTATCAAAGAGGTATTTAAACAAAAAGACCCTGAATTTTCATTTCAGATTAAAAATATATATGGGGGAGATATTGTACAATCCATAGTAGACTATTCTATTTTTGAAAAAGCAGATATGTTGGTGATGGTGCATCGGAAAAGAAGTTTCCTCGATTCTTTTTTCAGCAGGTCAATCAGTCTTAAAACAGCTGAAGGAATACATTTGCCTGTAATGATCCTTGCTGAAAATCCACCGGTTAAATAGTGTATAAAGGTTTTTGGTGGGGTCTTTTCGTGCTGTAAACAGGGCTTTTATCCAAAAAATGGAAAAAGCGTGTGGTCATAAATAGTTATCAAATAAAACACATTAAGCCATGTTAAGAATACTATGTCCCATCGATTTTTCAAAAAAGGCCACTTATGCATTTGAATATGCTATTTATATTGCTAATGCAACAGGATCAACGCTTGTAGTGATGTCAAGCTATCATTTACCCCGATTTTCAGGCAGAATACATGCGTTGGATGGGCAGATAAAATCAACACTTGCCATTGATTTACAATATTTTATAGGGGCATCTAAAGATTTAATAACTACGGGTATAGAACCAGAAATTGCCATTGAGGAGGGAAAGCCCGGTGTTTGCATTTCATCTTTTGCAAGCCAGAACAAAATAGATTTAATTATAATGGGTACGGAGGGTAATTCTGATATATTCCATATGTTAACAGGAAGTGTTACATCAAAAGTGGTCGAAAAATCTGCTGTACCCGTGCTTGCTGTGCCATTTGGATATAAGGAACAGCCATTTGCCAGCCAACTTTTACTTTGCCTGGATGTTAAGGGGATTAACAACAAAAACTCTATTGATTTATTACGCATATTTAAATCTATTCCAGGTTGTAAAATCACTGCATTCCACGTTTCGCATCCCGGTGAGCAGATACAATTCGCAGAAAATACCGGAACTCTGGCCGGTATAATTGATGAAATTATTGAAATAGACGGAGACAATACAATAAAAGAGATTAAAAAATATTTAAGCAAAAATAATTTTGGAATTGTTGCACTTGTAGGGAGAAAGCATACTTTTTGGGAAAGGCTACTTCGTGAAACACATACCAGTGCCGCACTATTCTCATCCAATATACCAGTATTGGTACTTCCTGAATAATTTGGTGTCAATAACTGACATTTTTTTGGTACATCATCCGGTTTATATGTAATATTGCATTTTACTGTTTATTTAAAAATTTAAAGTATAAAAATTGAATGGAATATTCATCATCCGCGTTAGCTGAAGTTAAGGAAGCATTTGAAAGAAAAAGGAAATTTTTTGATGAAGGACATACCCGGTCTTACGCCTTCAGAAGGTCAAATCTTGAGACACTAAGGAAGGCCATACTAAGCCATAAGGAAGATATTATCCATGCCATGAAAAATGACTTTGGTAAACCTTCTTTTGAAGCCTATATTGGTGAAGTTGGCGTGGCTATTGATGATATAAACTATGCAATCAAACATCTTCAGTCCTGGATGAAAGATAAATCAGTGCCAACTCCTATAGGAATTCAGCCTGCGACAAGCAGAATTATATATGAGCCGAAAGGAGTGGTTATGATTTTTTCACCCTGGAATTACCCATTTAATTTAACCATAATACCACTCATCGGCGCAATTGCTGCAGGCAACTGTGTTCTGGTTAAACCGGCACACGAAACACCCAACATGGCTGCTTTAATTCAAAAAATAATTCATGAAAATTTTAGTCCGGACCATATCAGTGTTGTCCTTGGAGAAGGCCGGGTGTTGGGAGAGTTGTTATTAAATAATTTTACATTTAATCATATATTTTTTACTGGTTCTGCCAATACGGGGAAATGGGTAATGGAAAAGGCAGCCAGAACGCTAACTCCGGTTACGCTTGAATTGGGTGGTAAAAGTCCGGTGATCATTGATGGCACAGCTAATTTAAAAGTCGCTTTAAACCGAATTGCCTGGGCAAAATATTTTAACGCAGGCCAAACCTGTACAAGTCCTGATTATATTTTAGTGCATCGGGACATTAAAGAAGCTTTTGTAAAGGGGTTAAAAGAGAAGATCATATCCTTTTTTGGTGATGATCCTCAAAACTCCTCCAATTATTGCAGGTTGGTCAATGAAGTTCGGTGCAGAAAGCTAATTTCATATCTGGAACAAGGGGAATTGGTACATGGGGGGAGATATAATGTTTCGGACAAATACATTGAACCGACAATAATTTTATTGGACAATTTGGATTTGCCTGTTATGCAGGAAGAAATTTTCGGACCAATATTGCCAATAATCACATGGGAAAACAGGGAAGAGTTATTAACCATAATCCGCAAAAACAGATACCCTTTGACGTGTTATATTTTTTCAGAAAATAAGAGTCTGATAGATTATATACTCGAAAGGGTTGAATTCGGAAGTGGTTGTATCAACGACACCATGGCACAATTTGCGAATCCCAACTTTCCATTTGGTGGCGTCATGACCAGTGGAATCGGCAAATATCACGGCCAATATAGTTTTGATACCTTTTCAAACGCTAAGCCCGTATTAAAATCAATGACCCTGATTGACATCACTATGCGTTATCCTCCGTATACTGCGTTTAAAAGAAAAATCGCAGAATTATTTCTCGAATAAAGGGATTCACCGTTTTCAAATCTAAGGCGGCTTTTTTGTAATATTATACAGACAACGGTAAAATACGGACCGAATGTACCAGGTCTGTTACGACACATATTTTTCGCTGAGTAATTGAGTTTAACTCGTTTTATTTCCTGCGTATTTATTATTTAATGGGTATACAATGCATACATATATCTATACCTCAAAAAGGGTGATTGGAAATTGAGCTGAGGGAAGTAAGGCAATAATAGGATTGAAGGTCGCTTGAAATTCGAAGTAAGCCATGCCATTAAGATTTCATGTTAAGACAAACTACCTTCGACTAATAAAATGAAGCCTGAATTATTGTTGAATACTAAAAATATAATTTTGCATCGTTAATTTAAAATTATACAGGCAAAAAAAAAAGCTGCCCATGGGGCAGCTTTTTTAATTTTGTATAGTGGAAATTATCTCAATACGGTCACATCTCCTCCTCTTTTTTCTGTACTACCATCTTTAAATAACATCTCCAGGTAATAAACATAAACTCCAGGAACCACTTCTTTTCCTTTGAATTTACCGTCCCAGAAAGTCTGAGGCTGATCGGGAAGCAGATTCTCACCTGTGAACAATAAATTACCCCATCGGTCATAAATTCTGTACTTCGTCACTTTTTCCACTTCAAAACAATTAATTGAGAAGAAGTTATTGGCTCCTTCATTGTTTGGTGTAAAAATGTTCGGAACACATTCCGGTTTGACCCTTCTTATGCTAATTCTCAGATTATCAGTGGCAATACAACCGCTCTGATTAATCACCGTTACATTATATTCTGTGTCTTCTTCCGGTTTAACAGTTATCTCCGGAAGGTTTTTAGCAGAAGCAATTTCTACACCATTTGCTTTCCACGTGACACTCTTAGCCGTAGCTTCATTGTATTGTCCTTTAATACTTAACAGTGAATCTTCGCCTACAGTCAGGAAGAAGTCATTGCCCAGGTTTACTGTAAATAATGGTGGTTCAGTGATCTTAATTTCAGGTAGCTGATCGTTGACACAGCCATTGGCATCTTTGACCTGCACTTTATACGTACCTGCTTTGAGATTGGCCGCTATTAAAACGGAACCATACGTTTTACCACCATCAAATGAAACCTGATATGGTGATTTTCCGCCTCTGATATTACTTAACGTAATGGTGGCAGTTTGTCCAAAGCAAGCTATTGTATCTACTTTGATATCAAATATCGGAAGGTCATCCGCCTGGATAACTTTTACCATATCAGATGATGTACATTTGGTTACTGTGTCCATTACAGAGAGTGTATAATCACCACCCATGGTTGCTGTATACTTGATCGTACTGGCGATGACATTGCCGTTGAGTTTCCATTCATAAACGATATTGGTACCTGTCGATGTCAAGTCTGTTCCTAAGACAGCCGATTGAACAGTACAATCAATATTCTTATCTAATCCGGCATCAGCAACAGGTAACGGGTTAATTTTAATGGTTACCTCTTCTTCGTCATTCGGGCATGGAGCCTGATTTGTAAAGCTATATTTGAAGATGTACGTTCCGGCAGGTCTTCCTGTTAGATTGAATGTGCCTGTAGCAGCATTAAATCCGGCTGAACCGCCGCTAACTACTGACCATACTCCACCAGTGCTTTCACTGTCCAGTCTGTCAAATAGATTGACCACATCGGTTGCACCCAGACAGAACTCCGCTCCCCTTGCTGTACCTGCAGACTTAGGATTGGATAACGTAATGTTTATTGACTTTGACGTCGGACAATTTGGTTCCGGATTTGTGAGCGTATATGTTAATTGGTAAATACCGGCCGGAACATTTGTCAATGTTAAAACACCATTTGTAATCACCAAAAGCGGGTTTGTTGCTGTCCAGGTACCCGGTTTCGGGTCACTGAATGCTTTCAGGTCAATAGTGCCTGCATTGGTACATGTTGGTGGTATTGGCAATAAATTAATTTGCTCACAATTACAGTTCATAGTTATACTTATAGTTACCGGGTAACGACTGTCTGTACACGGAGCTGCGTTTGGTACTATGTAGCTGTAATTCAGGGTACTGCCTTCCGGTAAACCAACAATAGACGGGTTGAGGTTTGTTAAGGCTACGCCGTCTTCATCTTCCCATCTTCCACCGGCACCACCGCTGATCAGCAATGAACTGATCGGGAAATTTGTAATACCATTCTGACCATTACAAACCAGAGTATCCGGGTTCACAACAGCGGTTGCCTTATTTCTGATCAGGAATGTAAACTCATCAAATTTAGGACAGTTGCCAGCAGGTGCCGGGTTCAGCGTATGACGGGCTTTGTAAGTACCGGCCGCCAATCCCATAGCATCTAAAATTGTAACGTTTGTCAATGGAATATTTACGTTTCCGGGACCGGTTACGGTCCAGGTTCCTGTTCCAAAGGTTGCAGGGTTAACGATGGTATTGATCAGATTCAGAACGTCATTGTCATTACATAAATCACAATTGGCACAATCAATCTCCGTATCAGGACAGTTACAGTCTTTTACCGTTACAACCACATCGGCCTGAACATTCTGGCACGGACTGGTCGCGTTAACTGTATATCTGAATGTAAAGACCGTATTTATGGCCTGTCCGTTGAAATCAACAATTCCATTGGCTGGTATAGTTAAAACAGGGGTAGCCGGACTTACCTGGGTCCATGTACCTCCATTACTATAACCCGGTTTAAGTAAGCTGAACAATCCAATCGTCGTCGCCCCATTTCCTGTATTGGCGGAACATGCGGTTCCGGCTTTGTCTACCTGGGCAACAGGTTGATTTCGAATAACAACATTTTTTGTAAATGTTTTGGTACAACCTGCCGGCAAGGAACCTGAAATCGTATAGGTTGCAACATATGTACCTGATGCCAGGCCGGATGGATTGACAAAATGCAAACTTGAAATGGTTGCAGGCGATGTTATCGTCCAGGTACCAGTAGTAGATACGGGATCAACTATAAACCTCGATGGATTCTGCAGGTCCAATGGCACGGCAGAACCATTACATAACGTATCGGCTATAAGTGTCACCAGTGGGCAGTTACAGTCACGAATTCTCACTTCAACTACCGCTGTTTGTGGCATACACGGTGCCACCGCTGTGGTTGTATATCGGAATCTTAGGGTATCAACCGCCATACCAGTGACATCAACGTTCGGTAAAGTACCTCCCGGTGTTGGTCCGTCAATTTGAACCCAGCTTCCCGGAGACGGTTCAGTCAGGTTTGAAAGCAAGGTATTCAGGTTGACGGAAACCGGACCTGAGCCAATATTCTGATTACAAAGAGTCACATTAGAACCTGTAACCGATGATGCTCCAAAAACCGACAGAGATATGTCTATAAACTTATCGCAATTGCCCGGGCTTGGCGGGTTGTACGTATATCTTAAAGTATATACACCTTCCTGAATTCCTGTTACATTGATATTTCCATTCACAATTGTCGGGAATGGGGTAGGAGACGGTGCAATTACCGTCCAGGCACCCGGAAGTGGTGCGCCAATAAACAATGAATTCAAATTAAATGGTGTTGGCCTGCTGTTACAAAGTGGGGCCGGCGAATTTAATGCCGGAGTCGGGCAAGGACAGTTATTTACGATAACACTTAGCGTATCTGTTACGTCCACACAAGGTAAAACTGCGGTATTCGTGACATAAACAAACCTGAAAGTGTCGGCAGCCGGCGTTGTGGTAAAGTCAATATTTCCCCAATTACCCGTATTTACTGCAGCGTTATCAATATTAAACCACTGTCCGGTCATCGTATCCCCTAAGGCAACAAAGTCAATGGTGGTCGGCCCTATTCCTGTGTTTAACCGACAAACTGTTAACGTTGCCGGTAAGTTGATGGTTGGCGTGGTGTTATTGGTAACCGTACCTGTTCCTGTACCCATACATGTTCCCTGGGTCACTGAAACGGTGTAAGTACCGGCTTGCGTCACCGAAACAGTCTGGCTATTACCAATTACTGTATTGGTTGCATCCGTCCATTGATAGGTTGTAAATCCGGGACCTGCATCCAGAAGGCCCGCTGCATTATCACAAATCGTTAATGGTGCAATAACAACTGTAAGACTGGTACTTTGCGCGATGGTTTCGGTTTCGGTAGCTGTACACCCATTAACGTCTGTTACTGTTACCGTATAGGTACCGCTGACATTTATTGGTCCTGTACTGGCAGTATTTGCAGTGAAACCACCCGGTCCCTGCCAGTTATATGAAGTTCCTCCGCTGGCATTGAGCTGGGTTGATTCTCCGGCACAGAAAGTCGTTGAGCCGGAAATACCCGGAACCGGTAAATCTCTGACAGTAACGATGACACTGGCAACACTGGTACATCCGTTTGCCTGTGTTGCTGTGACGGCATACTGCGTTGTAGCAGTAGGGCTCACGCTGAATGAGGGACCTGTACCCGAAGGTGTCCAGTTGAAACTACCTCCAGCAAATGCTGCAGGATTCGTTACACTTATAGTTGTACTATTGCCGCTACAGATGGCCACAGCCGGACTAAGCTGTACAGGCGTTCCGGTAGTTATTGGAACTGTTAAATTTGGAGTTACAAATGAGCAACCCCCTTCTTCTTCTACCAGTAATTTGAAACAATTGGTGAGTGACATATCGACATCCTCAAAAATACCATTCGGATCGTAACTAATGTAAGGTCCAAAAGTGCCATTTATGTCTCCAAATAACTGGTTGCCAAAACAATCCAACAATTTGAACGTTGGAGAATTTCCACTTTGAGTTACGTAGTTCTGTATAATCAGATCAACCTGATTTACATTACAACCTGGCGGAATATATCCCAATTCCACACTTGGAGGTAAAACAATATCCAGCATCGCTTCTCTGGTCACAAAACAACCGTACTGGTCTGTAATTGTGGCGGTAATGGTGTATGGCGAGAATGAAGGGTCGGAGAACGGCAGATTAATGGAAAGTGTGGTACCCTGGTCTGTAAAAAACAATTGTGGAGGCACATTCCACGCTATTACCGGGTTTCCGTTTGTAACAATATTTTCAATATTAAACTGAACATCATTTGCGCAAGACGAAATGGTTTCCGGATCGATATCAAAACTTAGAGGAACCAACTTGTTCACATCCACTGTCGCCGTTCCGGAACAACCTTTGTCATCTGTTACGGTCAGGGAATAGGTTGTTGGTCCTGAATAAAACACCGTAATTGAAGGCGTATTCTGACCATTGCTCCACTGGTAATTTACGTAATTACCAGTACCTCCGGTAACATTGGGAACCAATGGTTCTCCATCCGTATCTTCTGCACAAATGTTTACTACTGGCAGAACAACCAATAATTCCGGATATATAATCACATCAAAGGTATCTCTTGGAGCGGGACACTGAATATTTGGAGCGTCAGCATAAGCTTCGTATTGCTGAATAGTAATGCCGGTAGAACTGGATATCAGATAATCATCGATGGTGCCACTACCACCGGTGAATACGAAATCATTAGCTCCGGATACATCTGCATTCGGAATATGATTCACAATAATGGTTACACTGCCCGAACCATCTTCATTGGTCAGTTCAATATTGACCATACCTTCATGGCATAATTCAAAGTCATCGCCCAGGATCTTAGGTGGTCTGTCGCAGTCAATCTGCCAGTTCGGACCGATCTGTGCCTTATCCAGTTTACATTCTGCAACCGGGTCGTTCCAACATCCGGATACTCCATCCGAGGTAGTCTGGAAATTAAAGTGCAGGCTTCGGTTGGCGATACAATCTGCTTCATTATCAAACTCTCTTACTTTCAGATCTACACAGAAACTGATGTTGGCGATAACACTTCCAATTCCGTAGTGGGTAGAAGGCGAACAATCGTTTTCACACCCGGCTCCTCCGTTAGTGCTCCAGAACCAGCCGCTTGGCAATGGACTGCCCTGTAAAAGAGGTGCAGAACAAGGACAAGGCTGACACGCCAGGTTACACATTTTTAGCCTTCCTGTGACGGGATCGGTGTAAGTACATAATAAAGGCATCTGTTCCGTAATAAAAGGAGCACAGGCACCATCTGTTTCATCATTCCACTCCGGATTACCGGGGCTTACCGTAACGGCCGTCGGATCGAAAGCTGTTAAATCCCATCCCGGACCGAAATCGGGAATCAAACCATGGAACCAGTCAACACCTGTATCAGAAGCGTCGTACAAATAATTAATACATACCGTTACATCTTCACCCTGGCAGAAGAATGGATCGTTTAATGGTCTGTCACTGCTTCTTTGGGTAATGTTGAATGTAGCCGTGGTGTTACATCCGATGGTACCTCCAATACAGGAAACGCATCCTGCTGCTGAATATAAGGTAATCTGGAAGTTTGGATCATCAATAATTCCTTCTCCACTTACGGCTATATAATAGGTATCAATACCTTCCACTACACCAACGGAGTGCTCACCCGGATTAGTATCGCCATTACTACAGCCTGTAGGCATGGCAATGGTACCACCCGGAACCAATGTTAGTGCTGTACAGTCTCCGCTATAGATTGCCCATACCGGTTGCCAGGTACCACTGGTTGCTATTTGTGTAACCAACTGAACAGCTTCTTCATCTACAGTTACCTGGAACCATACGGTTGGGTTGTTGCCAAATCCACAGTCGGAAACATCAGCCTGAGGACAAGCAGATTCCAGACATCCATCTGCGTTAAACAAAACAAAAGCACCACAGTTCGGGTCTGTGATGGTTGGCCCGATCATTTGAGATCCGCCTATTTCATCACACTCATCGGCCTGCTGACATCGGCTCAATTCATTGAGGATCACTGAAAAATCACCACATTCATTATCATCAGATGCCACTTTAATCCATAACGTTTCACCCGGGTCATAGCAGGACAATTTGATCACTGCAGGCAGAGAGCCACATGAAACGGATGTAGGGGAAAACAAAGCACCTGAAGGTGCAGTTGCTGAACCCGATAAAACTTCAACCGTTGTATTTCCTGAAATCGGATTGGCGCCTGATGAACTTACTTCTATCTGTACCCCAATTTCACTACCTGTGGTGTAGGTATACCATACCGCGCCATCATTGGTAGCGCCTGCGCAGTTCACGTTGGGATAATCGAGACTTGGATCATCATTAAAACCTATCGCACAACAGGTTGTACTGCTGTGGCCTCCACCGAGGGTCAGCTCATATGGTGGTCTTGGTGAACTGATAATCGGGTCATCGTTTTCCGGCAGTGCATTCTGGCGGATATTAAAACTAAAGTTTCCTCCTGTTGGATTTGAAACTATCAGATAGTATGTCGTGCCTCCGGTTACCGGAATGTTTGTTGTATTGGCTGCACTTAAACAAGTATAACCAGCCAGGGCTGACGGTGGATCTTCCGTACATGGATCACCCACCAGGATGGCATAGTTATAACCACCAGACATCGTTGTAATATCTACGGTGGAGGCATTCGCATCCACGGTAAACTCATACCAAACAGTCGGGTCAGTTGAGAATGCGCATCCTGCTGAGTTAAAATCTTCCGGACAGGCATTTTGATTACAACCTTTCACCAGGATATCTTCACAAACAATTCCACCCATATTTATGACGATGGCATCGTCGCACTTGTCACTTAAATTAGGAGAATAGTTATCTGCAGGACACATTCTGTTATCAACCAGTTGTGAAATAGTAATATGGAATTCTCCTGCATTGGCTGAACTGGTCGAAATTTGAAGGTCATAAGTGCCGGGTTCAAGACAGTCAATTACCTGGTCTGTTTTTGCAGGGAAACACAGGGTAGCATCCACTAAATTAGAGCCACAACCATCCGGAAATACACCGGCTGCAATTGGGCCTAATAATGGATTTCCATTATTGAGTACCTGATCTATAAATATGTTTATACCATAGCTACCCGGTGCAACTGTAAAGGTGTACCACACTGAATTTTGTGAATCGTTTGGCGGGCAATCTGTGATGGTATAATCTCCCCCTGCACAGTCATTGGTTTGATTGCTTAAAGTGCCGCCTGTTCCCAGGTCATAACCTGAAGCGGTGTGGCATTTATCGTCATTGGGCGGTCCCAGATTAAATTTCACTTCAAACATAGAGTTACCTCCTGTATCCCCAAAAGAAGACAGTGCAATGTAGTAGGTCTGACCCGGAATCAACGGTCCTATGTTACCAAATACTGTATTTAATCCTGACAGACAGCTTGTTGTGACAGTCGTAAGTGCACCACATGTTCCGGTAAATAAACCCATAAAAGGTGTTCCTGCACCGGTATAACTGGTAAAAGTAAAGTCCATTGTTGGCATATCACCTGCCATTCCCGGTGCTGTAAATGTATACCATGAGGTCTCTTCTGTCTGGAAATTACACATACCAAAAGAAGTTAAGCCGGGTTCCGGACAAGCATTCAGGTTTGAAGAGGTAAAAGGCAATCCGATACAAAGGTCTGTCGGCTGAATCGTAATCGGAGTAGCCATATTACAAAAGTCATTGACAGGGCCGGCGTTATTACCCTGGGTAGCGGTGATTGTAAACATATTTGCATTTACGGCTGACGTTCCTACCATTATCAGGTAGGTGCCGGGTAAAAGACAATTAAATTCTACCATACCATCCCCATTACACTCTTCGTTCAACGGGGTTTGATTACATGGATTTGCCTGATTATACAATCCGATAGAAGGAGATGTTAAACCAGTTACGTTTATGGTTATCCTGTCAAAGCCGGCTCCTAAAGTAAAGGAATACCAAAGTGTATTTTGTACAGGCGCACCTGCGCAGGTATTATCATCCGTTGCACAATTATTGTCCTGATTGGCGAGGGGAACAGCATTAGTCAAACTGGTTGCCACAAAGCCGGGAGAGCAAGGATCGTCATTGGCCAAAAACAGAATTGTTTTAATATCAAATGAAAAGTTGGTGCCTGGATTTGCATTTCTCACAGCAATCAAATACGTGCCGGGGGCAAAACCAGTTGTTAAATCTGTATTGGATGTCACACAAGGTCCGATTTGAGTAGGATTTGGACATGCATTATTAAAGACAGCGATATTCAGGCCGGGAGTCAGGTCTTCGAACCCTAAACCAATACCCCCTGCCGGTAATACTACTGAATACCAGACTGTTGGGAAATTATTTAAAGCACAAGCGCCGCCGGCAAAATTTTCCGGACAGGCATCCAGGGTTGTGCCTGTTACAGGCTGGAATTCACAATTGGAGACTATGCTGATCACATTCGGAGCTACACATAAGTCGTTAGTCGGAACACCCACGTTGGTTTCATTTACATTGATGCTGAAATCGCCTTCATCCCCATTAGATGAACCAATAGCAATGGTCAGCACTGTTCCCGGAGCGACACATTCAACACGCACCATGGAACCCAGGGCGGTACATAAATTACCCGGCGATTCCACTGAAGCATTATATACTGTACCTCCGCAATTGGTAAACAAACCAATATTGATGTCGTTTTGAGCCGCATTTCCGGTAGTTGCCGTATTCGGCGTTATGGTGAATTCAAGATTTGTATTTGTAGTATTTCCTGAAGGTACCGTATATGAATAAAATACGGTATGTGAGGTGGTAGTACTCAATCCGCAATACGACACGTTAAATGGCGTTGCACATGCTGTTGTTCCGTTGACCGGTGTATTATCACTTAAAGCCACGGCATTTGCACAAAGGTCATTTGCAGGTGGTACAATTGTTTTAATCTGAAAATTCAGCGGGGCTCCCGGATCGGTATTTCTTACACCTATGAGGTATGAAGACCCTGCGGTAAAGCCAGTGGTCACATCTACAGGAGAAGTAATACAAGTTCCTACTTGTGTCAGGGTAGGGCAGTTGTCCTGGAATATAGCCAGATTAAGTCCGGCTGATAATCCCGTAAAACCAAAACCCACTCCACCAGCTGGTAAAGTCGCTCTGTACCAAACTGTCGGGAAATTGAGCAGGTCACATGCTCCTCCGCTTACTGTTTCCGGACAGGCATTCAGGCTGTTTCCGTTTACGTTGGTAAAATCGCAATTCGCTGAAAAGTTTATAACTATTGGTGCGACACACAGATCATTGGTTGGAATACCGACATTTGTTTCATTAACGGTAATACTAAAATCTCCTTCATTGCCATCGGAAGAACCCACTGCAATATTTAACACTGTACCTGGTGCAACACACTCAATTTTTACGGTATTACCCAATGCCGTACACAAATCGCCGGTAGCTACTGAAGCATTGTAAACTGTGCCGGCACAATCCGTAAATAATCCAATATTAATGTCATTGGTCGCGGCTGTACCTGTCGTGGCAGTATTAGGGTTTATGGTAAACTCCAAATCTACATTGGTTGTATTTCCTGCAGGAACAGTGTACTTATAGAAAACTGTATGTGAGGTAGTCGTACTCAATCCGCAATAACTGGTTGTAAATGCCGGAGCACAGCCATTCGACCCATTTACTGCTACGTTATCGCTTAGTGTCACTGCTGCGGAACATAAATAATTCGGTTGAGGAACAATTGTTTTTATATCGAAAGAGAAGGGATTTCCCGCTGCATCGGTTCTGACTGCCAAATGATATGTTCCGGGAGTCAGGTTGGTGATGTCAACATCTGTTGTAATACATGTACCAAATTGAGTTGGTGGTGTACAAACGTTATTGAGAATGTTGATATTGGGGTTACCTACCAGGTTTTCAAATCCAAAACCAATACCTCCGGCCGGAATTACGGCAGTAAACCAAACTGTTGGGAAGTTATCCAGCATACAGGCTGACCCTGTAAATAATTCGGGACACGCATTTACCGTTGTACCATTTACTGTTATAAAATCGCAGTTAGCCCCAAAGTTTATCGTTGTCGGGGCGGTACATAAGTCATTTGCTGGAATTCCAACGCTGATTTCATTGACATTGATACTAAAATCTCCTTCATCTCCATCTGCAGATCCAACAGCTATATTAATCACGGTTCCCGGTGCAACACATTCGAGTGTGATGGTGGTGCCCAATGCGGTACACAGGTCGCCGGGTGCTACAACAGAAGCATTGTATACTGTGCCGGCACAGTTTGTAAATAATCCAATGTTTATATCATTCTGAGCCGCAGTACCGGTAGTAAGTGTATTGGGGGAAATTGTTATTTCCAGATCTGTATTTGTTGTATTTCCTGCGGGTACGGTATATCTATAAAATACCGTATGAGATGTTGTCGTGCTCAATCCGCAAAACGAGGTTGCAAATGGTGTTGCACAGGCTGTGGTACCATTTACCGCTGTGTTATCTGTCAAGCTGACCGCATTGGCACACAAATCATTGGCAGGAGGAACAATCGTTTTTATATCAAAAGAAAACACAGCTCCGGGGTCTGTATTTCTAACGCCAATCAAATAGGTACCCGGTGTTAAAGGTTTAAGTTCAGTATCTGCAGTAATACAACCTCCTTGCTGGGTTAAAGAAGCACATGTTCCGCTGAACACATTGATATTTGCTCCACCAGTAATGTTTTCAAATCCAAAACCAATACCTCCAGCCGGTAACACTGCACTGTACCATACTGTTGGAAAGTTATTGAGGTTACATGCGGATACAAAGGATTCCGGACAGGCATTATTTGTTGTTCCATTGACGGTTACAAAATCACATGTTGTTGCGAATGCAATTGCAGTTGCATTAGCGCAGGCATCGTTGGCAACTCCATTATCGGCATAGGTTATATTAATACTGTAATTTCCTGCATCAGCCAAAGCAGTGCCCAGCTGAACGAGGTATGTTGTGCCTGGAACCAGACAAGTCAGGGCAAGTGAATTACTACAGGCAAATCCAACTGGTCCTGTCAATCCTGCGCAACTACCTCCATATACGGTAAGTGCAGGTGATACTATCGGGCTTCCGCCTGTTCCTGTTATTAATAGGTTGGCGTTTTCCTGACCTGCGGGCATTGTAAATGAATACCATACCACGTTATCATCCTGCGATGCACAATTCGCCATTACCTCACTATCGGCACATATGTTACTTTGATTTGTC